>Ga0208157_1000266_pt1 | contig 31910 bp, 54 predicted proteins | sample 5_EtaG_FD_184077 | JGI IMG/M metagenome (GOLD analysis project Ga0208157, IMG submission 184077) | Marine viral communities from the Subarctic Pacific Ocean - 5_ETSP_OMZ_AT15132 metaG (SPAdes) (version 2) | ecosystem: Environmental > Aquatic > Marine > Oceanic | place: Pacific Ocean | collected...
TTTATTTTACCCGTTTTAAAAGGTTTATAATTTAATTCTATTTTAGCATCTTTTTTTTCCCTAGCATCAAAACCATTTATAAAATAATTATAAAAGTGTTTAAAAATTTTGTTGTTTCTTTTACTTGCAGGTACTGAAAATGTTTGTGAATAATCAGTAAATATTTTACTTATATCTTTTACATCTTGTATATTTTGTGTAAGGGTTACGCTTTCATCTTCAAATAATTCAATCCTTTCAAAATCATCACGTTCAATTGTTTCATTTGGCCCATTTAATAAGTTCATTGATGTGCCATTATCAGCTGTAAAAAGTGTTGAATCCGCTGTTACTTCATCACCTTGTATAACGGTAACCGGTGTTTTTATATATAGCTGTAGTTGTAACATTATCTAATATCATTGATCTTGTTAAAGGCAAATTTAAAGTCAATTGTAAAATCTATAAGCTTATTATTTAATACGGTTTTTTTCTGCATTGATTTTGTTTTAGGTATTATCGGCAATGTTTTATTACTCCATCTAATCCATACATTTTCACTAAGAAACATTTGTTCTATTGAACTAGTCATGTTTTCTAATATAAACCCAGTATTCATTGTTATACTAGTTTCAGCATTAACGTTAAACCTTTGGTTTTGGGTTGTATAAGTGTTATAACTAGCACTTGAATTTTCTATAATATTAGCTTTGTAGAATTCATCTGTAATATCAAATGTTTCAGTTGTTTTTTTATAAAACCAAAAATCTTCATAAGCCCCGTATTTATTTACAAAGGTTACTTTATAAGGTGTAAATTTTGGTTCACAAATATTTTTAATTGTAATTGTTTTTTTTAGTGTTGTGTCATCGGTGCCATATATTGCAACACTTGTACTATTAGCCGGTACTGGTATATATTGAATCTTTTGATTTGTATTTCCGTTGTCAGTAACTTGTGTTGTAACGCCACCTATTATAAACTTCCCAACACCCGCTGCCCAAATAGGTATTTTACTTGCGGTGTTTTCGGGAACATACATATTACTTGTTGATACTAAAGCATCGGTTGATAATTCTGGACTTGCACCATCTTCATAAGCACCCCAGCCAGATAAAGCTTCATAAAATATTGTTGTGTAATTATCATAAGAATAACTAACGTCTTCATCATCAAATTTTTCAACAAATACTTTAACCCATACACAATCAGAAGTATAATCATTATCGAATTTATGTATTATATAATCTTTAACTAATTCTGAAATTTCAAAATTTATTCTAGTTTGACTTGTTACAATAGTCTTACTCATTGTGTATGTTGGACTACTAGGTGCGTCTGTTGTAATACCCGTGTAAACCCATAATTGCAATTCAATTCGTTTTAATGCCATCTTTTAATTTTTATAATATACCACCGTCTCCATCACCGCCACCGTCACAATTCCATAAAGCAATATTTTGAATAATACCGTTTTCATCAATATTAATAACTTTAGTTACCCCTGCTCCAATACCAGCACCAAAATTAATTGATGACGATCTAACACCATACCAAAAGTTTTGACCATCAAATTGACTTCCCGCTGACGTACATATTCTGTTACCTAAATTTAAATTTTCTAAAGTATTTGGACTAAGTACAGAACGTGAAGCACGCCATGTATCCTCACAAATACCAACTATTAAAGGATCGGTCCCACTTTGAAAAGGTGCAGTTAAATAAACAACATTTGATCCACACACTGGTGTGTATGCTGGTTGTGTAACTGTTTTAACACAAGTAATATCTGCATTTGGATTACTATATACTGTTGCTTCATTTGGACTTGTTATTGTAAAAGTAATGTTTCTAGCTGTGTCTGTTTCAACTTCTGCAAATCCAATTGGACTAAATGATTTAATTGTACCCGTCTGTATCTGGCCTTGATTAATTGCACCCCTTGCACTTATATTATAACCGGTTAAATTTGCTGTATCACAATCAAAGGCCGGTAATGTATTAGACGCTTGTTGTGAAAAAGTTTTAGGGCACCAAATGTATTGACTACCATCACCTGTATTAGCATACCCTGCTGGTATTAATATTTTAAAATATAATGTAACATCTTGTGCTGAACTACCACTATTTGCGGAAGTGCTAAAAGGTTGACTTCCTGCTATTGGATTACTACCATCTGAATTTGTTGAAACAGATCCGGTTGCAGGTATTGTTGACGTTGCAGATGGCATTGTTATTACACCGTCTTGCGCAACACCCCCTCCTTCTAGGTTTGCTAAAGTACAATCAAAATTTTCAGTACAACCATTTATAATTAGTTTAGCTTGTTGGTGTGCTTCACATGAATTTGATAAAGCATCAACAGCATATATATGAACGTAAGCAGTTCCGCAAATATCTTGACTGGTAAATTGTATAGATTGACTTGATCCACCTGTTTTTGAAACCGTTGTTGTGCTAATTAATTTGGGTGTTGAATTAAAAACACGGTAACCTGTAATTGCACTAGACCCGGCTGTAAATTTAGTAGATAAATCAAGTGCGCTTGTTGTTGTACCGCCTTTGGCAATTGTTTGATCTGCTATTGAACCATTTGGTGTTGTATTAACAACGCAACTTGTACCCGCATTGTATAAAGGTTGTGTTGCTGTTACATCACAAAAAAAGAAACCATCTGATGTATTTGAAAAACCCGAGGGTATTTGTATTTTTAATGTAACGGTTCTTACAGTATTTACCGCAACATCAGCAAATTTACCATTTGCAAAATCCCCTGCGGTGCTTGTTACTTCTACAATAGACCCTTGCGCTAATTCATTATAAACTAATTCACCCCTTTGTGATATTGAAAAACTAAAGATACTTCCTTTTGCTATATCACAATCAAATGCAGGTTGCGGAACTACTGGCTCTCCAAAGCTTAAATAAAACGGGCTTCTAATATTTATTTTTGTCATTTTTTTCTATCTTGATTTAATGTAAATTCTAAAAAGCTATCCATATCAAGCGCAAAAGTTTTTGTTAATTCTTTTGGTAATTGTTCAAATGCTCGTTCAAATGGTTTTGTAAAAAACAAACTAGGCTTTATTCCTTTATTCCATATTGATCTAGTAATTAAAAATGCTGTACTTTTATAAGATAAAAATTTACCTGTTTTTTTATCCCTAAATTGGAATCTTCTATTTTTTACCCATTCCTTAATGCCTTTCCTTAAACCTTTTGATTTTCCTTTACCTGAACCAAATTTTGCTAAAGTTCCATATTGCCCAATTTCTGAATATGTAGATGTTTTTCCTTTTACCCCCCTATCAACATAATATCCGTAATCCTCCATTGTAAAAGAAGCGGTTAAAGAATTCGGCATTGCTTTTACTTTTCCTTCTAAACTATTGAAAAGTGTACCGGTTACGTTTTTCTTTTTATTTGACAGTATTGATCTACTTTGATTTAAAACATATTGTTTAAATATATCTAAAGCTTTTTGTGTTTCTTTTAGCTGCATATCGTCATATCGTTTTGAATTATTACATCCATTGTTGCAGCCCAACCCGCTAATTTATTTTCAAATCTATCAACAAAAGGTTCACAACTTACAGATCCTTCAACTTGATAAAGCTCACTATATAATGATCCACGTTGTAATAAATTAACAACCCTTGTTACTAATGCTAATTGTGTATTTAATACATCTTGTTCATTATCGTTACCTACAAATTTATCAGATATAGCATCTTTTGAAATATCCACAACATCCATAGCAAGAATGGAAACATTACATATTAATGTGTTTGAACTTATTGTAGTATTGTTTACTATTATATGGGCTAAAGGGAAAATTGTTAACTTATTTAAATCGACATCGTCTAATGATCCAAACGTAACAGTATTAACAAAAGGTTCTGCTGCTAATGTTTCTTTTAATTTATTCGTTAAGTTGTAAAAACCTTTCATCTACTTTTTTGTTTTATTAATCTTCTTTCTAATTCGTTTTTTTCTTTTTCAAAAACTAAATGCAATAAACACTTATGAAAATTTAAACTTGTTATTGTATCAAATTTTGTGACATCCCCCTGAGCAAGTCCGTAAACCGATTGATAAAAACCCCATTTTGTGCCAAAGTTTCCTTTTGCTGTAAGGTCAGGGTCTCCGTTGTTTCCTTCTCCAAATATTTCAGGGTAATTTTCAATAATTCCTCGTTTAAAAGATAAAAAAAAAACATAGCACCGAATACAACATCTAATGGCATATCTTTTAAATTATTATTTGCACCATCGTAGTCTTCTATTTGATACCTGTTTGCCCTTTTGTGTTTTATTGGCCTATATAATACTGACATTGCTTTATGGTTTGTTTTCCATTCACTTAAATAATTATCTAAATCAATATATTCCCCCAATGTCATATCATCTAATTGTGGTATAAAACCGTATTCAATATTATTGTGTGTAAACGTTGGTATTAATTCAGGTTTATTTTCAAATAGTTTACTAATATGTTTAGAAACTTTATTGACATCATTGTATTTAATTGTTGCTATATCTTTTAAATCAACGTTACAAAATATTTCAATCATCTTGTGTAATATAAATGATGATCCTTTATTATCTTCTGTGTTTATTTTATCAAACTTTTGATATTGATTTAATGTAATATCATTAAGACTATCCGGTACAAGTATATTTAACTTCATACTATAATAATAAATTTATTGCTTATTTGTATAAAAAGAAAAAGGTAACCTTTTACAGCTACCTTATTCCAACCTAAACCAAACAAACTAAATCTTTATTTCATTTTCATTTTCTAAATATGTTTCATAATAATGCCTATATAGTTTGTTCATTTTTTCACTCATTGCATATTGTTCTTTTTTCTTTTGACTATATACCAATTTTCCTTTTGTTCTGAAACCCCAGTATCTAACATCTATTCTTAAGTCTGGTGGATTTGGCTGTGTTTTATCTATTATTTCAGGAGTTATAAATATCTTGTTATTCCAAGCCCACGTTTTTATTTGATCTATTGTGTATTTTTTACTATCTCTCATTTATAATTAATAAAAAATATTATAATCTAACCAAGCTATAGAGTAAATAGTTCCCCACATAATTGTGTACCAAAATAATGGATATACTATCATTTTAATTGTTGTTAATCTGTTTTGTTTATTAAGTAGTTCTTTAATTGTTTTCATATTATTGTTTTTAAAATTCATCATACATTATAGGATTAATACTATAATCAAAATATTCTGATAGTTTATTAAACTTATTAGATAACTTTTGAAACTCTTGAAATTTTTTATTATCATTTGTATTTAATAATCTTAATTCCTTAATAGCACTTGTTATTATTTTCAATTCTTTTTTAGTAATTGATATTGTTTTTATTTTACTCATTTATTGCTTTTTTAATTAATTTAATTATTTGTAACCTTGTATCATAATCTAAATGATTTTGTATAAGTAAATCTAATAGACTATTTATATAATTTATTTTATTGTTTTTAAGTAATCTTTCTTGTAGGTTCATTTGTGTATTCGTTATCTTCTATCTTACATTTTTTATATAACCATTTTCTATAGTTATCTTCTTGTTCTACTATTTTACCAGCTAATTTTGTTAATTTTTTAGATACTGGTTTTAAATCTTTATCGCTGTAACTCATATTATTGTTTTTGTTAAAGTAAAACTAAGGGCCCATTGACTGTCTGCACTTTTCACCTCTGGCTTAATGATTCGAAAGTATCGAACCCTTATTGCTTTACTATGTAAATATATAACTTTTTTTTGATATAAACAAATTATTAACAAATTATTTTTTGTTTATTTAAAAAGCTTTCTGCTTGTTTAACCGTATTAAATTGTTTTGTATGTAATTCCTGATCTTTTTTATTATAGTTTGTAAACCAGACAAGCTCATAAATGTTTTTGTTTGCGTATTTAAATAGTTTTGGTTTATACATGATTTATTTAATTAAGTTTAAATTAAGTTCTTTAGCGGCATAATTTATATGCTTCTGAGTAGTAACTGACCACCAACCTAATTGATGTAGATTATTACCTTTTATTGTTGCTACGTGAGTAGTATATGAAATAATCTTATTTCCGTCTTTTCTTAAATTTTGTTTGTATTTGTTAAAGTTCATATTTTTATTTATTATTGTTTTTAATTATACACTAATATACAACAAATATTTAATATAAACAAATTATTAACGAATTATTTTTAATATATATAGTATTTACCTTTATTTGGATTATCTAATTCCATCATTAAACTATAGCGGGCAGCATCTATGGCATGATCGGCACCTTTAGGTTTTTGCAATACATTTCCTGCTTTATCAGTGCTCCAAACATATCCCTGTAATTCTCTTATTAAGTTTTTGCTTCTTTGTGTTACATATATAATGTTTTGATTAATTAAGTTAATACCATATACAATACTGTCTCTGCCTTTTGTTACTGGATATATTTGATGACCATAAGAACGTAACTGCGCAATACTCTTAGGCTCAGCTGAATCCGCGAAAATTGTACTATCAACGTTTTCTTTTTTTAAGATATTACTTATATCACTATTTAATAAACCTTTATTATATGCTACTTCGTCAAATACATAAGACTCGTTGTATTTATACAATGCAATAATTGAAGTTTCATCTACACTATATCCAAAGTCCATTCCATGGTTAAGTAATCTGGCTTCAGCCGGTATTGTATCAATTAGTTTCCAATCTGGTATGCAAACACCTTCAAGCCTTCCTAGTTCACCTAACCCATACACACGCCACCAATTTGCCCAGTATGTAGAATTAACAGCTTTTGCTTTTGCTTTTTCTATTTCCTTTACAATGCTTTCAGGTAATACTTCATTATCTTTATACGTTAATGTAATAAAGTCTGTATTTGGTTGACCTATTAATTCTTTATCTGCCCAAAATAATACACTTGGATTGTAATCTAACCAAATATTTCCGCTAGTCCTTACCGCTAATTGATTATAAGCTTCGAAGTTTACGTTATTACATTCATTAATAAATAGGTCTGTTCGTCTTGCTCCTCGTAATTTATCAGGTTGGTCAGTTGAAAAAAATTCTATATAGCTTCCATTAGTGAATTCGTATTTTAAGGTGCTTCTATTGAACTGGTTTTCTTTATACCTATTTAACCCCTTCATTATGCTTAAGAAGTCCTTTAACGCGCCCCTGCGCAATGCTGGGACACTTTCAGCTACTATGCTTATTTCTTTATTTGTGTTTTTTATAGCATAGTCAATAAGTATTAATAAGATACAAATAGTTTTGCCCGCAGAAGTTCCTCCTCTAATTATTTTAGTTCGGTTATTTAACTTTTGTAATTTAGTTAATGCAATGGTACGTTTAACCTGCATTAATCAATAAATAAAGGTTTATCTTCATTAATTGTAATGTCTTTCGTTTCTCTTGGTTTTCCTGCATAATAGCTATAGTACAACTGTACAAATTTAAAGTCTCCTTTTTCAACACCAGCTTTTAATGCTTCAAATGCTGCGCCTTCTAATGGACTTAATTTTTCTATTAAATTTAATTCGTCAGCTTTTGCTTTTCTGCCTGAATTATCTCTTTTACCACCGTGAGCCATAACTTGAAAAAACTTGATTAATCAAATATATAATAATATTTTAAGTATTTTGTTAATCAGATTCAAATAACTTAATCCATAATACTGCTAATATACATACCGCAATTAGAGTACAAAATGTATATAATACGTTCATAGTTTACCAGATTGGTTCATATTTTTTTAATTTCTTAATTTTTGCTTCTTGCCTATTAATTGTGTCTTTCAACTTTTGTAATTCTTTAGTTAAAAGTATATTTTTTTTTCTATATCTAGTTATTATATCAATTTCTTTTTCTGTTGTATCTTTTTGCTCATTTATTAAATTGTCTATTGTATCTAAAAGTGTTAAATTATTTAAATATAACTTTGGACAATCAACCCAATTATTATATATTTTTCTACAATGTACAATTGTTGAATGATCTCTTTTAATTACTTGAGCAATTCTTTCATAGCTGTCATTTGTATGTCTTAAACACAATGTACTAAATACAACCCTTGCTTCTACTAGGTTTTGTTTTCTTGATTTTATTGATATATCTTGTATTCCTGTTTCAGCTTCTACTAATTTTTTTATCTTTTCTTTCATTTTTTATTTGTTTTATTGCTTTTAATATTCCTGCACATGCTTCATACATTTCTTCTCTTTCATATAATTTTAAAACTTTTTGCATTTCTTCAATAGATATGCCTTCATCAAAATCTATTAAGGCCATCAACCAATATTCCCTAATGATGTTTTTACTCAAGAGTGCCTCTTATTATATATTCATTTAATTTTTCTTCTTGTGTAACAAAATACGTTTCATATATTTTAATTCCATATTCTAATTTACTTTTTCCTGACAAATAAAAACTTTCAGATACATCATAAATTCCTAAATCACCAGAGGATTTATCTATCACAAAAAAATTAAAATTTTTAAAATCTATATTGAATAAATTACAATATATATATACTTGGACATCATATCCATATTTTTTTGCTGACCATGGAAAAGCTTTTAAATCGCTTGTTGTTTTTAAATCAGCTAAGTAGCCTTCCCCTAATATATCAGCTTTTGCTCGAAAAGGTAGGCCATGTAAAATATCAAATGCTGGTCTTTCAAAAAGCGCGTTTCTTGTTATTTCCTGCCATACTTGATTTTGCATTAATGCGTCTACAGTATACATTGCTTTATCCCATTCTTTTCTTGTATAAACAAAATCACTACTACCAATCTCTTGTACTTTATCTTTATATTTTTTTGTTACTGCTGACTGCACTTCTACAATATGACATAAAGAATTTAACTTTTCTGGTTCTAATGCGGCTAAATGGATTAGTCTTCCTGTCTTAAATACATTTGAATCACTTTTAAAATTTAATGATCGAGCATAACTTTTAGGCGAATCAATTAATTGTTTTATAGCTGAACTACTTAAAGCATTTTTTCCTAATTCTCCATAATAAAAACTATCGTCAAACATTCTATTTAATAGTTCGTCTTTATTGTATAGATCACCATTTAATAATTTTATTTTTTCCGCTCTCTCTTTACTTTTATAAAATACTGATTTCATTTCATTTACTGGTACATAACAGGTATCCGGTCCATTGCTTGACGGAATAATGCTATGTCTTAATGCCTCTAATTCTATTTGAGATTCAAATATAAAATTTTCATCTTCAACTTTAATGTCTATTCCACCTGCGTTTAATGCCCAATCTAAAAATTTTATTTTTGGCACAGGAAATGTTACATGTTTCCAATTAGATTTTTTTATAACTTTTTTCATATTAATCTTTTACAAAAGTTCCATTAATTATTTTTCCTGTTCTTTTATTAACTATTCTAAAAGCATCTTCTATACAATCCTCAATACACATATCATACATATAAGCCAAGTTGGTTAGCACAATTACAGAATCTCCAATTGCGTCAGATATTTCTTCTTTATTATTTTTTAAAACTGCGTCTGATAGTTCTCCTGTTTCTTCAAACAATTTAATTAATTGTGTTTTAGGATCTCCTTTTTTTAAAATTTCTTTATCTCGTGCCCAATCTCTTATAGGTTGGAATGCTGTTGCTAATTGTATCATATTACTAATGGGGTTTTAATATAGTCATAACTGCTATAATTTTTTAATTTATAATTATTGTATTCTCCTGTTAATGTAGGTAAATTTTTTATTCCATTACTAAGATATTTTTTTATTTGACTTAACTGATTTATATAAACATGAGCATCTGCTAAATTTAGCCCTAACAATTTAGGTTGTAAATTACATTCTTTTGCTATTGTATATAAAAATAAAGCCATAACAATTATATCATAAGGTAATCCTAAAAACACGTCTGAACTTCTAAAATGCACAACTAAATTTAATTCTTTATTAGTTCTTACAAAATTCATTTGAGTAAAACAACAAGGTAAAGCTTGGTCATTTAAATCACAAGGATTCCAAAGATTGACTATTGCTCTTCTTGAGTTATTTTTAATTTCTTTAATTACATATTTTATTTGGTCAAAAACATTATTATATTTTCTAATTTGATAGCCATAAACCTTCCCTAATTTATTGTTTATTGCAAAGTCATTCCACCAATTTATATTATAATTCTGTAAATATTTTAAATCTGTTTTACCTTCATACATCCATTTAAATTCTCCTAAGGCTTTATTAAAAAAAATTTTTTTTCCTGTAATAATGGGAAAACCTTTTTGAAGATTTATATTTAAATGTTTATTGAACAATTTTATTGTAGGCGTATTAGTCCTATTATTAACCATTTGACCTTTTAAAATTATTTTTAACAGTAGTTTTTTATATTTTTTTTCAAATAAATTATTCATTTTTTTTATAGTTATCTAACGCTGCTACGTATGCAACACAGTCCAATAAAGTATCTGTTTTTAAATTATATGCCATTCTGCTTACTTTTAAAGCTATCATACATTTATAAAAATCTTCAGTAGATATTTTTTTATTACATAATTCAGAAGCAATTAATGCCGCCTTTTCCATGCTTTTTGAAAATGGGCCGTATTCTCTTTCTTTTTCTTCTGCTCTATCATTTATAATTTTATCTGCTTTTTTTAATATATTCATAATTCTGCTCGTTTAAAATACTGATCTCTACAAGCATTTCTATATTCTATTGGTAAATCTTGGTCAAGCAAATCTCTTAATAATTCTTCTTTTGTTAGTGTTGTTATTATTTTTGCAAATTTCATATTATTGTTTTTTTAAAGTTACAAAAAAATTATTAAGAATTTATGTTTTCATCCCAATTTTTTTCTTCTATAGCTTCTAATGTTTCTATTCTTGATTGTAAATTTTCAACAACTTTAGTTAAAGCAATTAACTTGTCATCTATTGTTGTATGCACTAGAGAGTTCTGGGCCGTGTTGTGTGACACCCATTCTAGTTCATTCTCGTAATTATATTCTACTCTGTTATCGTCTCGTAAACTCATATTTTTTGTTTTAATTTTTCTAATTGTTCTTCTGCTCTTCTTGCTCTTAATATTGCACGGTTTTTATTATAACGGTATTCTTCCATTGATTTATTATAATATTCTTGATTTTGAATTAAATCATGTACGTAAAAACCTATTTGTTGCCATGCTTCGTAAATAGCTAAAACATCTTTATTTTCAGGTCTTGCTTTTTTCCATTTAATAATAGTTTTACCGACTATTTCAAAATTGTTATAATATTCTATTTCTTTTTGTAATTCTATTTTTTCATTCATTGTTTTTATTTATTGTTTTTATTTAATATTCATTTAGTATTGTTTCTAATTTTTTATAAACACCATTTAAAAAACAAGTACCACAACTAGTATAATTTGCTTTATCTTTAAAAACCCTATTATAAATTAAAATTAATTCTTTTTGTTGATCTACCGTAATTTGATTTGTTTTTCCAATAATATTTTTTAAATATAAGTATTCTTTTTCAGTTAAGCATTCTGGTTTTTGTGATGGAAACATTTTATTTAATTTATTTTTTCGTTCATCACAACCACAGTCTTCACCTAAAGCCCACTTTGCAACCTTAGCTATACCAGTTTTTTTAAATACTTTTTCAACATCATCGCCTAAACCTTTACTTTTATTTTCAAAGTTTTTTTTCCATTCTTTATATTCTTTAGTTCTTTTATCTAATTTTGTCATAGTCTTCATTTTTAAAATCTTCGTAATCTTCTTTTAATTTACCTTTAATTTTTTCTTTACAATTTTTTAAAGTATTAAATATACTAACCCAACTAATATGAGTTTCGACCGCAATTTTTCTTATACTTAAATCAGTATTTCGATATAGATTAAACAACTTTTTATCATACCAATGCCAACTATTTGTTTCTTGATCTATTAAATTGCATACTTTTTCAAATGCTTCTTTATCTTCAATTGTGTTTAAATCTGGCATTTCTAATCGTTCAAAATCAATATCTACTTTATTAATTTTTTTACGTTTATTATAAAATTGAAATGTTAAAGACCTTAAAGTAAAATACATATAACTTTTATTAACTTTACCATCTTTAATAATTTTTTTTGGGTTAGTATATTTATGTAAAGCCATATAGGCCTCTTGCACAATATCCTCGGCAAAATTATATTCCCCTAAAGATTTAACTATTTTAACCCATTCTTTATGATGTTCAGCAACAAGTGACAACCATTCTAATTTTTTTCCCATGTTACTGTTAAACTTATAAATCCTAAACAACATTGTAAAGTGTATTCAATATTGCTATTTATTTCTTCATAACTAATTAAAGCTCCTATCATAAATCCTATTACTGGACTAAAATATATTTCAGCATTTTTTAATATACCATAAGATAAAACAATAAAAAAAATAAAAACAAGTAAAAATATATATATCAAAATGTTAAAGATTTTATATTATTATGTAATATGTCTTGACCCATATATTCAAATCCAACATTATTTTTTGACATTCTTATTTTTATAGGATCATCATAACTTGTTGGTCTTCCGCCAGTTTCATTTTCTTTTACTTTTAAAATACTAATGTGACTGTACATCCATTCGCTAGGGTGAGAAACATAACGGTGAATGCACAGTACATCATCAGCACGGTTACCCCATTTGCCTCCTCCCTCAACATTAGCTAAACCTAAAGGCATAGGTAATAATTGATAATCATGGCCAATCGGGTGTGTTCTACGTAAAGCCTCTGTTACACCATGAGCATTAATAAAAACAGTAATATTAGCTTTTTTTGCAAATAGTCTAAATTCACTACTTACTTGATAATCGTATTCGTGAGCATTGCCTAAAGACTTCATTAAAACTTTATCTTTACTTAAACTATTATAAGGATCAACAAGCAACCCACTATAATCCCACGCATTTTTAATTGATTTAGCTTCTTGTAATAAATCTTGATAATTATATAATTCGTCAACTTCAATAATTTTAAAAAATAAATCACACCATTCTAATGCTTTATCAATTTCTTTTTCTTCAGCAATTTCAATAGGTTTACCCATTTTAAATTCTATAATTTTTCTTACAATACTTTGTGGGGTGTTTTCACTTGACCAAATTAAAAATCTTAAATTATGTTTAATAGCCCATAATACCATTAAATATATTATAACTGTTGTTTTTCCTACATTCGCATGACCAATTGCCAAAACTAAATTTCCTTGTTTATACCGCAAAAATTCGTCAATATCATCAACGCCTATTTTTAAACCTTGTTTTATTCTGCCGTGTTTAACATCTAAAATTTTTTCTTTAATTTGGTCAGTTTGAGCTATCATTTATTTTTTTGTTTTTGAAGCAGGCTTATATTCATATCCTAATATTGGATTTATTTTATAATTCCAAAAATCCTTTGGAAAAGGTTTTCCTTTTTTTAAAACTTTTAAAGGCATTTAAAAAGGTTCATCAAAAGATTCAACACGAGCTTCATTTTGTATGCCATTTGTAACTTCTTCAACTGTTTCATCTATTTTCCAACCATTTAATTCTGTAAAATATCTAATATCGTCTGGTGCTTTTTCCCATACATTTCCTCGTAAATTAATACTTATTGTTACATGCTGACCAATTTGATATGAGTCTAATAAACTTACTTTATCTTGTACAAAGATTACTTGTAGTATTTGTGGAAATCTTTCAACTGTTTCCAATATTGCTGATCGTTTCTTGAATTTGTCTGATATTATTTGAGTTTCTAAAATGCTCTTTAATTTTCCTTTTAGTTCCATTTATTTCTATTTTAATTGTTAATTCTTTAAATTTTAATTTTAAGGTGTAGCTATCTTCTTTTATTTTACAACCTTGTAAGCTCATCTTGTACTTTTTTACTTAATTTATATTTTTTTGTTATTTCCCCAAATACTCCACCTTCTTTAAGAAAATTTTTAGCTTTTATAAATTGAGGCGTATTTAAATTTAACCAAGGTTTACCTGTGCTATTAGCATCATCATCTTCGGCCTGTAATGCTAACAAACTTTGAAGTGTGTAACGTCTATAATAAGTTATTTCTGAACCTAGTTTTTGCGGTTCATTTTGATTACTTAGTTTTTTCCTACTTTCTACGCTTTTTTCAGTATCTGGACAAATAATTTTTGTTACTACATATTCGTTGCCAGTTTCATAATCGGATTCGATAGGTTGAATTAGCACTAATTTATTTTTTTCTAATAAAGGTTGTAATTGTTTTATTAATGAATTAATATCAAAATACTTTGAATTATAAAAAGGGTTAGTAGCTTCTTTAGATATTGAGCCAATTTCATTCTGAAGTTTTTGGAGTTTTGTAAATATATTTTCTTTTATCATAATTATTATTTTTAATAAAGTTACAAAAAATAATTTAAAAAAAAAAGGGATTAAAATTAATTAACCCCCTTTCTAAAAACAATAACTAGAATAATTAAAGAAAAACCTTTAATTTGTTAGAATAATGTAAGATCATATTTTCTAACTCTAAGTTTGTAAATTTAACTATAATTCTACTTTTTGATAATAATTCTTCTGATAAGTTATCACCAAGATATTTACTAAATAAATACTGTTCTCCGTATCGAAATACATTACACGCTGGACATTGAATTCTCACGTTGTTTTCATCCCACCGCGTATTGTAATGTTTTCTTGACATAAAGTGCCCAGCTTGTAAGTTTTTCCAATGATCTTGTTTACCACAAGTAACACAAGTACCAATTCCGTTTTTACTATCTTTTAACCTAATATATTTACTAAATACTACATCTAGTTTTTTAACAAGTTTACTTCTGCTAGGTTTTTTTCTTTTCATTAATCCATATTTTAAAAGTTTATTCCCACTTACCCACCAAAGGTATATGCTTTTTTTGATTAATGTAAAGTTTTTGAAGTTTTAGTTTTTAACGTGATTTACCTTGACCACGATATTTTTTCTTGTAATTTTTACTAGCTTTTAATAAAGAACTCTTACTTTTACTATGTACACCTTTACGCTTAGTTTTAACTTTTTTATAGTTAATAACTTTTAATTGCTTTGCCATTTATTTTTTATATAAACTAGTGACCTTCTCACTACTGCGACCGCCAAAATAGGCTAATATTACTGCCATCATTACTTTTTCAAAAGTATCATTCCAAGTTGCACCAATATTAAAAGGAATTGTTTCAACACTGTCTAATATACCAGCTAAAGAAAATATAACAATACACCATACTAAAACTAATGGACGTACATTTTTAGATAACCAAGAATCACTTGCAGCATCTGCTTCCCACCTTGAAGTTATGGCTTGTATTTCTTTGTTTTGTTGATCGTATATTAATTGTTGAAGTTTTATTTTATCATCAAGTGATGCCTTAGATTTTGTTATTTCAGCTATTGCTTCTTTTGGTGATGTTACACCTTGCAATACATTACCCAATGTTGGATTTATAACAGAAGCTGCACCGAATAATAACTGGCCTACGGTTGTATCTTTAAACTTTTTTTTCATTAGTACAACCAAATACAGTTTACTTTCATTGGATCATTATCACAATGTATAAAAGTTTTAGCAATACCAATACGTTTAAAACCAGCTTTAATTAAAGCACTTAAAATTGTTAAACGTTCTTGTGAACTGTTACAATGTATATCTGCTGCGTATCCTTGTAAGTGTGATGATTTTATCGGAGGTTTACCTAATGCTGCATAAATAGCATTATTTTTTTCTTCAGTACGATAACCACTGTTAATTTTAAAAGGTGTATTTGCTATATCTCGTGCATCGTCTAACATCCTTAAAAATTCCTTATTCATGCGTTCACCTGATCCAATTAAATCAGGACTATCAAATTCATTTATTTTAAAATATTTCATTGTTTAGTTTTTATATTACCTTTTGGAATTGATGGTTGTACATTTGGCATTGTAATTGTGTTTCCTACCGTTCCTGTTTTTGGTGTTATAATGTTGTATTTTTTAGTATTCTTATAAATTCGATTATAATTATAAGGTTGATAATAGTTGTAACCGTATCTAGGTCTAATACCATATCTATAAAAATAATTTTCAAAACTTATTATTCTTCTATGTTCTATTAGCCTTATGTATCTTGCCAATTCTAAATTTGTCATTGGTTTTTGATACGTAACTACTTTAAAACTTTTACAGCTACAAAATAAACTAACTATCAGTATTAGTACAATTTTCTTTACCACAATCATTAGTTTTCATTACTGTTAATTTACTAATCATTTCTTCTTGTATTGTAATAATCATTTGTTCTAATTGGTCATTACGTTTTTCCATTTGTGCAGCCACTTCTTCTAAACTTTCATTTTTCTTTTTAAGACCATTAAGTTCATCAGGTTGCTGTCCGATTATGACATAAACGACAATTCCTAAACTAGATACTAGTGTTCCAACGATTGCTACGAATAAATCCTTATTTACAGGAGGGATTTCTACATAACTTAAAAATAATAAAAGTAAAATAATTAAGGTAAAAATACCTGCTGCTCCTACATAATGTAAAGTTTCTTTTTTGTTCATAGTTTATTTTTAATTTGAATTATTGTATAAATACACGCAAGTAATAACGATATTGCTTGAAGTACCGGAATAATATTTAACGCACTTACTAATAAAGCAAAACCATTAACCGAATATATTTTTAATTCTTCCATTATTATAAATTTTACCAAGGGTCAAAACTAAAAGACGTTCTTGTTTTAATTGATGAAAACTGTTGCCCTATTCTAGTTGTTGAATGTGCTGTGTTCCAAAACGATAAATGAGACCATTCACCATACCAAGGATTAGAACTTGTAGTTGTTGGATTGCAAAACATTCTACTTGCGTGAGCTGTGTTGTACAAACGTGTACCTGAAGGACTAGTGTTTTCAGCCATTAATGTAACAGTTCCGTTGTTATGACATTTATAAATCCTAGCAAAAGAATTATTACTAAAAGTTATTGCAGTAAAATTCCACGCATATCTATTAAAGGCTGAACTTGTTGAGCTTCCTGTGTCAACGTTAAGATAACTTCCGTTACTTGTGTTCTTGTTATAAACATACATACGAAAAAACATTGATCCTAAATCTTCAATTGCGAAAACATTATCCCATCCAACACCGTAATTTTGATTACCCCACAAAAACATAAAAGTTCCATCGTGCTTATTACGTTTCCAAACCATATAAATTGTATATGCTGAAACTCCAAAGTCTCCTGTATTAAAAGCTGTATCAATATGCGAACTACCGTTAGATATTGACATATATCTAGCACCTCCTGAACCTTGAATAGAATGCCCTGTAGCTGATGATGAACCGTTAAATCCTGATTGAGCTAGATTTGTTAATGTACTTAACCCCGAATCGCTGCTTCCTAAACCTACATCGTAAGCAACAATAGCACCATCAATTGATATATCAGCACTTGCTCCCCCGCCCATCATTCTTTTTTTCTTATCGTTCATTTTTATATTGAATTATCGTATAAAATTATTGATGCTTTTGTACTTAATGCGTTTATTTCGTTTGTTTTAGTTTCTACACTTGTTCTGATTGATGCTCTTGCTGTGCTAATATCACTAGGTATTTCTGTACCTAATTCTGATTTTCTTGTTACATACCAATCAGTTTTTAATAACGCAATTCTTGCATTTTCTTTTAATCCGTCTATTCTTAAAGTTTTTAACTGTGCTACAGTTTCGCTCCAAGTTTTATTAGTTTTTGACCTTTTATAAACATTGTTATCTGAATCAAAAGTTAATTCACCTTCATTATGTATTTGTCCATTATAATCTGAATCTTCTTCAATATTATAAAATCCCCAAGAAGCTAAATCTGAATCTGATAAATCAGCAAATCCTGAGATTATATTACCGTAACTGTTTGGTAAAATATCGAAAATTTTTACTGTGCCATTTATGTTTTTTGCTTTTGCCATTTTATTATTTTTTTTATTTATTATGGTGTTGTGTCAGCAACGTATTCTGCTATTGTATAATTAAATATTGCGTTTGCAGAATCATCAATACATTCAACGATTAAAGTATTTGTTGAACCACCTGCATAATCTACAGCCCCAACTTTGTTAAAAGTTTCACTCGTAGCTGCGTCACTATCTAAAGTTATTGTTTGACTTCCTGTCAAATTGTAAATCGTAATTACTTGACCTTGTTTAAAGTTTGTAAAATCAAATTCAATAGCTCCTGTTAAACTACTGCCCATTTTAAAAGTTGTACCTGTTGCCCAATCAATAGAAACAGCTCCTGTATAGGTTGTAATATCAATTTTAGTTGTATATCTAGCCTCCAATTTTGCAAATGAAATTGCGTCATCTGCTACCATAGCAGTCGCAACTTGAACTTCACCAATTGTACCCGCAGAAACCGCGCCTAATAATCTATTAGCGGTTGATGTATCCTGCATTTTATCGTAAGTAACTTTATCTGATCCAATAGTAACAACCCCTGCGTTTGTCATTGTAACATCACCACTTAATGCTGCTGCCACCATACCAGTACCGTCACCGATCATTATTTGGGTTGTTGCTAAAGCTAGTTCACTTAGTACACCACTACTATTTGCGTTTCTTATTAATAAGCTATTAGCTGCTACATTTTGCATTTTAGCAAAAGTTACACCCGCATCATTTAAAGATATTGTTACCGTACCTGTTGCAGTATCACGTGCAATTGGTGCTGTTGCTGCAATACTGTTAACTTCGCTTGCACTTTCATCATTGTACAGTTCTGTGAAATTATTATTACATTTTACAAATGCACTTCGTAGCGCATCGCCAGTGCCATCGTTTGCGGATGATCCTACATTAATTGTTTCTTGTGCCATAACTTAATTTTTTTTTACTTAGCTTTTTAGCTTTAATTTTTTGTTTAATATTGTGTTGCATCTGCTTTAAAATCTGTTGTATCAGCTAGAACGTCTATTGTGTCAGCTGTAAATGTACTCCCATCTGCGTCTGGCGGATAAATTTGACCCCACCCGTTTGATGCGTTTACTTCACCAAAATATGTAACAGCGTAAATTGATCCAAAACCCATATTATTATAATAACTTTTTTATCTTTTTGTTATATGTTTTTTCTAAGTATTGTTTTAACTTAGAAATATTACTTTCTTTTGGTTTATACGTTTTTATAATACCCATCCGCTAAAATCTGATTCACGATCCGGATAAACATCATCGTTTACATTAGTATAATAGGCAGGAAACTTACTTTGTGCATTAAAAGACATGTAATCAATAAAACGATCTGTATAGTATTGTGCTATTTTACGTTCTTTTTCAATTAAAAAATCAATTTCTGTTTTTTGTACGTTTTCTGCGTTTTCACTTGTATGCTTATATATGCCTTTATTTGCTATTGTATAGGCAGCAAAAGGTAAATATTCAACCATAGCCCAATGTATTAACATGGGTTTTAAATGATCGGTTACAAGTGCCAAATAGTCTGCGTGGTTTCCTAAAGTTCCAGCACTAACATATCCTTCAATTACTTCATATAATTTTGTACCTAGAAAATTTTGTATATGAATGTCCTGAGCAATTTTAATATATTGAATAAACTGGTCAGTGTCCACATTACCGCTAATTGCTGTAAATCTTACTATGTCGTTTCTTGTTACAAATAACGCTGTTGCCATACTTTCTAATTTTTATAACCTTTTGTTGGTGTGTCTTTTGGTTTTATACCTACTATATTTGGTTCTTGACTTTTAGTTGGTGCCTTAATACCTTCTTTTGCCCTTTCACCTGCATAGGCCGGTTTTGCATTAGGACTATTTGGATCAATTCCATAATCACCTTTAAATATATATGTTTTTCTGAGCCAGTAATGATGACAATTGGCTCCGCCTTTGTGAAAAAAGATATTATAGCTGCTTTCACCTTTTGCAGCTAATTCTTTATTTGCTGTGCTTTGTTTATCTAAATCTTCTTTACGATAGACTTTTTTAGCTTTAACCATTTTTTTACAAAATGCCCTTGTATTATTACTTACAATTAAAGGGGCGTATTGATAACGTACTAAAAACTTTCGACCTGTTTTTGTTTCACCATCTAAACCGCTTTTTGCTGTTGCTTTATTTGGCACAACCGAAGCTAAATCAATCATTTTATCTAACGCTTCTTCTTGTTCATAATTAACTGGTCTTTCATCTACTAATTCGTAACCTTCGTTAAACAAACTTTCTTCATCTTTACCAATACCGTCTAAAGTAACAAACATATCATCATCATTAAACCCATCTTCTGATAAACAAAGATTATGTTTTTTACATGGCATAAACCAAATTTTACCATTATATTCGTGTTCGTGATAACCTTCACAACCAATATTTTTAGCCATTGCTTCAGCTTTTTCTTTTGTTGCATAAGCTAATCTATCATCTATAATTGCAAAATCTTTATCAATAACTTCACTTTTTAAACTTGTTAAGCTTTCATCTTTAATACCCGTTTCTTCTTCACGTGCTTCGTCTGTTATTGCGTTATCTGTTTCAATGAATTCTAAAGGCTGTAACGTCTTAAAATAAAGTTTTAGACTAATACCATTAACTGCTAGTATATCGTCTATACAATCGACTAAAAGGTGTTGATATGGCTTTATTGTAATATTATCAAAAAGCAAAGCAGCGGTTTTGATTTCATCCGCATTTGATCCCAAACCATTGTTTTCTGTTCTAATACCTAGTAGTAATGGACTGGTTACCCTATGGGCAACAATTAGTTTATTACTACATTCATTTGACAAATATTCATAATGTGCGGGGGCATCATTTAGGGGTATATCGTCAACCGTTGTTTTACTTTCAGCATTATTATTAAATGCTATAATTACTTTTTCGCCACGTGATCCAGTAAGCTTATTCATTACGTCATTTTTGACTTGTAATTGTTGCTCCCTATCTGGTACACCATTATTGAAGTTTACTATTTTGGTTCCCGAAAATCCTTGCTGTACATCATTAATTAAATAATCAGAAATCTCGGATTCTAATTCTGCAAAAGCTAAACCCCCAGCGTAATCAACCGGACAGTAATAATCATATCCAGAAACATATTTTTTACAAATTTTAATTTCTGGTTCTGTACCATTACCAAAACCAAATGATGCTATCCTTTTTGGTTCGTCACTTGTTTTTAATTTTGACCAGTCATGAAAATAATAATATGCTTCAATTACACCGTCTTCATTACATTTTTCTGCCCTTAATGTTTGACGTGGAAAATGCTCGGCCTTTACTACTTGGCTATCTTTGTAAAGAATTTGAAAACTACCTTCACCCAATAGTTTTAAATCCAAAACAACTTTACGCAAACAATGGTCTGATAATATTGACCGCATTGCTGCATATTCATTTGGTTTTTTATTAGAATCTAAAGCGTCAATTCCTTTACCGTATATCATTTGTGATATTGATGATATAATACTATGGTTTGTTGTACTGTTTATATAAAGATCAATTAAGTATTGATAGTAATCATTATTATCCCCGTAATTAATCCATTCTTTTTTTGGGTCTTCTGTAATTTTTGGCCTATTGTAAGAAGCTAGGTTTACTATATGTAAATTGTCTTTCATATTGTTATATATTCGTTGTCAGATGCTTGTGGTGTATATTGACCATTGTTTACTGAATAGGTTGATAATGTTTGATTTGTGCAAAAAATACGATCTTTAAAAACAACACCCGCAACTGATATGCCAGTAATAATTAAATTATAAAAAATGTTTTCTTTTAAATTTGTAAATGCTGCTGAATAACTATTATAATATAAAGTTTCAGTTATTGCAGTTGAATTAACATTATATACTTCTGCGTTTGTTGTTTCGTTTATAATTTTAATATTGTAATTGTTTCCACTAACCCATCTTCTAGGAATAAATTTTAAAATTTGGGCGCTATTAGATTCTTGAAGTATTATCATATCTATATAATAAAATAAGGTACTTTTTGTTAAGTATAAAGCAAAAAAAAGGGCTAACGTTTGTTAACCCCCTTTTCAATGAAAAAAAACCAATTAAGAATTAGTACCTTCTGTTACAGTTACCGTTGCTGTCATTCCCGCAAAAGCATTTGCTTCAGTTGCACCTTCTAAAAAGTTAGCTGGTACTTGTTCCTGTGCGCTAAAAGTCAGCGTATATCCGCTCATATCAGCCATTCCGGATCCCGTAACTATCGAGCCTCCATTTACATCACACCCGTGTTCTGCCCCCATTAAAAAAGCATTACCATTATAATCTTGTACAATTATATGTGGACGACCATAAGACATTAATTTTAGTTCTTTATTATCTTGAACTGTTAACTTCTTTAATGTAAGATTTAAAGTTTGATCAAAAAACGTTGTACCGTTTTCTCTTGATGATGTAATAGCTTGTTCAAAGCTGCTATTACCCTTTAATTCATACTTAAATACTGTTACAGCACCTAGGCTATCTACAACGTCTGTATCTGTACTATCATACGATATTGTTATATCGCCAAAGTCGCATAGATACACTGCTTTAATGCCTCCAACCGAATCTTTACACGGTTCTTTTCTTCCTTTTGTTAAATCACATGCCATCTGTATTTATTTTTAAATTAAAAAAGGGTAGGTCGGCACTTATTGGCTTACCCACCCTAATTTATTGGTTAATTATTTATTAAGAGTAAAGAACAATATCAGAACCGATACCATATTGGATACCAGCACTAAATCTCATTACTACTCTAACGTTTTGTGATCCATCAATATCAGCCATATCAATTACCTTAACTTCATTTTGATCGTTCATAAGTCCGCAACCAAAGAATAAATTTGATTTTTCAGCAGCTACCATTGTGTTATCAGCGAGACCATTTGCTACAACAACTTTTACACCATCAAAAGAAAGTGCACCACCGTTATACCATTGTGTTCCCTTGTTGTCAGTACCAGCAGCACCTAAATTGCTTGCAAATCCTCCCAATGCTCGTACATAAGCTCTTGCAACGTTTTGACTAACATAAATAAATAGATCTTCTGAAGTATAAAGGCTTGAACCTAAAGCATCAATTACAAGACCCATTTTATCTACAACATTTGCAGAAGTTACAGCTGCCCCAGCACCTACGTCTGTTACATCACCGTCTGCTAATAGTAAAGATTTAAATCCTGCAAACTCTCCATTATTTGCAGCAGTTCCATTCCATATATTTTGTTCTGTTTTTTGTGCTACTTTAGCAGAAACGTGAGCAATTAAAAAATCCGCAAAACTTGAAGGTAAGCTATCAAAAGCTGAATAACCCATAGAAATTGCATCCCAATCAGATTGAAAGTCTTTTTTACATAATTGTAAATTTACTGATTGATATTCTGGTTGCAAAATTCGTTCAGTTAATGTTAAGGTTGAAGTTGGATCAAAATCGCACGATGCATCTTTTACAAGTCCATCAGTATTTACTTTTTTAATCACTTCTTTAAATTTGATATTTGGTTTGATTGTAATTAAACCATTATCTAAAGTTGAACCACTTAGCAAAGCTGCGGCTATAAATTGCCCTGATGCCTCTCCGGAATAAGTGGTTGTAATATTAGTTGTTGTTGCCATTTTATATTTTTTATATATTAATTATTATGATTCACTAGCCCATACACCGTCTCCACCAGTTAAATACCAGTCTGTAAGTGCTACCGCTTTAATTGAACACCAGTCTCCTTTATTTGCTGTTGCTTTTGTATTAATCCAGTCTTTATCATCTACGCCACCTGATTGAATTGCTGCTACGGTTCCGTGTATTGCATCTGTTGCTGCTGGACTTATTGTGATAATATTGTTTCCATCTGCTCCAGTATTTCTAAATGTAAATTCCATACCTATATTATTTGCTGTAATTGCAGGTAAAGTCATTACTTTAGCATCTGTTGCTATGTTAAATTCTTTACCAGCGTCATTTACACTAATATCTTGAGTTGTAGTCAAAGTTTCTTGCTTTGTTCTTGCTCTTAATACGTCATTACTTGTTGTGATTGTTGTTGACATTTGTTAAAATTTATTTATTATTATTTATTTGCTATTCTTGACATAACCCTATCTAAAGTTGTAGTCACTCTATTTTGACCGTGTAAATTTAAATTAGGTTTAGATTCACTTTCCGGGTTGTGTTTTACTTTTTCTACTTCGGCTAATTCTTCTTTTTCAGCATAAACAGTTTTAGTAGTTGTTTCTTCTGATTTAACCGGCGTTTCAATTTCTTCTGACATTTCTTCCTCTTTTGGTAAAATTGCCATTTTTATTTCTTCAACCATTTTTTTAACTTCTTCAAGTTCTTCTTTGGTTGCATAGTTTAATTCTTCTTCTTTTTCAGCTTCTACTTCTTCTTCTTTTGCTTCTTCTTCTTCAAGTTTACCAATTGATTTAATAATTCCTTCTTCTTCAACAATTAAAGATTCACCATCAACTAATTTATATTCTCCAACTGGCAAAGCAACCTTTTCATCTTCTGTTACTATAAACACTTCTGAACCTTCTTTAAATTCTTCTGATTCAATAACAGCCCCATTTTCAAGTTCAGCTTGTGCTAATTGCACTTCTTTGTTTTCATCAGCTAATTCAACGCCAATTACTTCTTTTACTTTATTAATAATTTCTGTAGCTTTCATAAATTTTTGTTATATTATTGTAATAACCTTATTTATATAATTGATTTTAATACTTTTTGCTATATTTTTATTAGTTAGCTGCTAAACAAGCTGCACAATTATTATAAGAAGTAGCAGCACTCACTTCAAAATGCCCATTATTTCTAGTAGCTGTAATTGTATAACAATCTGTATGGTTATTATGTACAAATGTTAAGTAATATATATCACCTACTGTTAAATTTATATCGTGCGTATGTATATGTTTAGTTCCTCCACTACAATTTGTTACAGTGTAAAATCTAGTAACAGAAGTTTTAGTTATGTTCCCAATGCCTTGTGCTTGTAAACTACCATCGCAACATTTTCTTGAATAGGTGCCGTCTGGACATAAGCAAGCTCGCCTATCATTGTTAGGACTAGGTATTTTCATATTTTTATTTTATTGGTACACAATTAGGAACACGTCTGCCGTTTTTCATTTTAAATCCAATCATTTCGTAACCTGATGTACATGGCTTTTTTAAATCTTCTTCTAACATATCTAATTCTTTCAGTTTTGATCCTGCCCATCTTAAACCAGCCTTTCCTCCCCACAACAAATATGATATAGTACCACACGCTTTTGTATTACTTTCATCGTAATATTCTTGCGCCCTGCTTAAATAGCTAAACATTCTTTTTATTGTTTCTACCGTAATTGGTTTTCCTTGTGCTAATTGTTGTGCTCTTACTTTTCCTACCTGTGTAGCACATTTATTATTATTTTTTTCGTTTAATTTAATACCTTTTTTAGCATTGTTTTTAACCCCGCTCGGGTAATCACTATAAGATTTTAAATTTTTTTTTTCAAATAAGTTTTTTAATTTGTCAATTTTAGCTTGTGCTTCCTTTTCTAACTTATCTTCTACTGGTTCATTTGGTCTTTGTAATTTATCTGCAAAATATCCTTCAATACTAAATCCTTTAACTTCTCCAGACTTTACTTGTTGCCATACTTCATCATTATTTACTTTCATTGACACCATCCACGTACCAATAGGTACATTTAAATCGTACATTCTACTTTTATCTTGTTCACTTTCTACTATCCAACTTTCAACGGCGGTTAAACCTTTTAGTTCTAACTGGTGTTCTAGTGTTGTATTGTTTTGATTGCCTTTTATAAAAAATAATTCGCTGGCTTTCCTTACAGTAGCTTGTGAAAAATATATATAATATTCTGATTCTTTTGATTGTCTATAAATAGGTTTGTTTGGAATTAAAGCAGCACCCATTAAAATACGTTTTTCTTTATCTACAGTTGCTAATTTAAATTCTTGATTTTTTAATGCTAAAAAATTAGATTCAATGGCCGGATTTTCAACTACTGAAATAGCATCTACTCCTGACACATCATCATCTTCATCTATAAAAAGTTCTATAATATCCATATTAATATAATAATTTAATTTGTTTTTGTTTTATTTTATTAATTTATTTAAAGCGTTTTGAACTTCATCTTTTGTTATATTTAATTTAAAAGATAAATCAGCAGTCCATTGATATTTCTGTTTTCCATCCACTAACAAGATAATAACTGGTACTGCTTTAATGCTTTTTTTAATGTCGGGTGTTTGGCTTTCTAATAATGCAAAATCTTTTTTAATTTTTACGTTATTATAAAAAGCAGGTAAATAATCTAAATTAATGTCATTTTTTCTATTCCATTGTGCATTAATTTGTAATAACCTTATTTCAGATTGTAGCATACTAAAAGAACTTAATAATCCAATAATTAAAATTAAAAATAATAATATAAATTTTTTCATTAGTTCGTTTTTATTTTATACAATCGTTCTTCTATTTTATCTAATTTATCGCCGTTAGAATTTACTTTGTCTTCGGTATTTAATATAGACTTTCTAATCATTTCATCCTTCATATCATACTCCATGCGTGATATTTCAGGCTCAGGTAAAAGCTTAGCTTCGTCAATTTCTGATTGTAAAGCAAACCACATACCTATTAAAGTTGATAATCCAACCCCTATTGCTATTAAAGTTTTTATACTTATTTGAAACTTTGTTTCTTCGTTTAATTCTTTCATAATTTTAACCTAATGTTGCGTTTTCTACTATATTTCTGTCTAATGCTTGTTGTGTTGATATATCACTACCAACAACAAATGATCTAACTGGTTTTTTTTCATTTTCTCCAATTGCTTGTGCTAATTGATTTTCTGGTGAAGAACCTACAATGTTAAATGCGGGGGGTGTGGGGGGTACTGTTGAAACTGATGCTGATCCACCGCCAGCCATTGCCCCACCACTAGGTACCGATGAACCAACAGCACTTTTTGCAGCTTGTACAGCACTATTAACCGACATTATAATACCCGCAGCCTGTACACCAAAGGCAATTAATAATGGTATGTTTTGCGGGAAACCAGCTTTTGACGTTTCTGCTGCACCCGCAGCTGTTGCCACTGTTGCTTCAGATGCTTTCATTGTTATTTTTGATAACGTTGCTTTTGCTTCTTCTATTTGGTCTTGTATTCTTTGTGATTGTTTAAATAAAAATATTGCAGTGGCTATTTTTGATTCTTCGCCTGCTATCATTGCAACTTGATCTAGTCCATCATCCAACATTTTCTTTTTATCTTCGCCTTCTTCTGTATCTTGTTGTTTTCGTTTATCACTGTAAAAATCCCTTATTGCTTGTTTTTGTTCTTCGGTTGCTTGTAGCCTATCAAGTTCTTCTAACTTACGTTTTTCTTCAAGTTCTAGTTTTGCTAAATAACTTGTTGCTTCTTCATCTTCACGTTTTTGTTTATAAGATAAAAGAATAGCGTCTATACTATCTTGTTTTGCTTTTTCTTCTGCAATAGTTGCATCGTTTTGTGCTTTTACTTCTGCGTTTAATGCTATAATTTGGCTTGTTACTTCTTTAGCCTTTGTTAATTTGGCTGTTTCTAGATCAATTAGTTTTGCTTTTAGCGCAGCTTCTTCATCTAAATCAGCTTTAGTAGATTTAGCTAAATTGTTTTCTGCTTTTTTTGCTTCAAATCTTAGCCTAGCAGCTTCAATTTCTTGATTTGTAATTTGTTCTTCTAATTCACCAGCTTGTTTCAAAAATTCAATACGTTGTTTTGATGTAAAATTTTCTTTGTCAACTGCTTTTTCTAATAAATCTGCCCTATCCCTATTTGCTTGAGCACGATCAACAATTAATTGTCTTTCGGCTTTATCCGCTTTTGCCCGCATATCGGCAATATTAGAAGCTAAAAGCATTTCTTCTTTTGTTTCTTTTACTAAATCTTTAACTGCTTTTGCGGTTTTTCTTATTCCAGTAAATAATGCTTCCTGCGCAATTACAACAGGATTTATAGCTTTATTCATTGTTACCACACCATCAGCTGCATCTTCAAAAGCACCTTTAAAATCACCTTCAAATAACTTTTTAAATGCAGAACCTAAAAGGCCTACCGATTCCATTAACATATTAAATTGATCTAATGCAAATTTCTTAACACTATCACGGAAATTTTTAAGTGCATCAATAGGGCTTGTAAATATATCTATTAAAGCTTCCCCAAGGTCGCTTAATATATCCATAAAATTACCGGTAATAACACTTAACATTGTCATTGCTTTAGCAAATTTATTTTGACCTTCTTCCGAACTTGTAAAAGCAGCACCAATAGCAGTAATTGCAATTATTAAAGCACCTAATCCAGTAGCCATTATGGCACCACCTAAAGTTCTAAAACCTTTTGCAACACTTAATAAAGAAGTTTTCATGTTTTTAAAACCAGACACAGCACCCCCCGTTACACTGTCTAATGTACCGCCTAATTCACTAGAAGCTTCGTTTGTTTGTTCTACCGATTGTTCAACTTCTTGTACTTCCTCATTTAATTTTTCAATTTCTTTTCGTGCGTCTTTACTTAGTAATTCAACATCTATTGTTATCTTTGCCATAATCCTCGTTTAAATTGTTTGTATGCTTCTTTTAAAGATTCAGGTAATTTATTTTTTCCTAAAGCAACATCAATGTATTTACCTTGTGCGTTTTCGCTTTTTGCTATTTCTAATAACTGTAATATATTATCTATCATCTTTTTTTAATTTGTAAATGTTTGTCTGTCGGTTATAATCCCGTTAACTAATTTAATAGATACGCCAATTGCATCTGATGGGTCAGTAGAAACTAGATTGTCTTTACTTGCATAAAACCCATCCGCTACATAATTTGGAGCAGCATAATTTGTGTTAGGATTATACAACGCTATACCTTCATGTCGTAATACGAAAACCATACCACCATTTTCTATTTCTTCGGCTTCACTAAGTGTATTTTGTACCCCTATAGAAATTGATACACCGCCAGTATTACCAACACCATTTGATTTTGCTCCATTAATAGCAATTTGTCTATCAGTTGCGTGGTAAGAAGCACCACCAACACTTAACCCAAAACCAAAAATTGGATATGTACCACTTAAATTTGTTATTGTAGCTGGTAACCCTTCAACAACATACGGTGCAATTTTAGAATACACGGGGAAACCACTGGCCAAGCCTTTATAGTCATATAAATTACCGTCAATATCCATTAATCGTATAGTTCTAATGTGTGAATCTTGTGTAATACCATATCCTTGTACCCCTGTTGTTTCTGTATATGCTGGTGCAGCTTCTGCAATAGCTGATTTAATATCGGACATTACATTTACAATTTCATAATTTGATGTGCTATTTGTTCTTGCATAAAAACGCCAGAATTTAACTGTTCCTTGTGATAAACCTGAAATTTCAACAGAATAAGAACGAACTAAATACGCAATGTCATGTACATTATTTGGAATGTAATTTAAATTTGTTACGCCATTAGTTGCAATCAAAGCTTCTAAATCTGTACCAGTCAATAAAGCTTCTGTTGCTGCATGAATAAAACCAAATGATTCTAATGTTGGGGTTTCACAAATTAAACCAATACCTGCAATTCGATGTTTAAAATAAACTGATGAATTTGTATTTGCTACTTGATCGACATCTGCTAGTGTTGCAGCTGTAACCGTACACGGTACATTATTAACCGGTGTTGGTATATTGCTAGGGATTGTTTTTGGTACTTCTTTAATTGGTGTTTCAATTACTAAATCAACATCCGGCCCAGCATCAACAGTTACTAAAGTTGAATCTGCGGTTATACCAACAGTTTTTGTATCGTTGTCTATTGTGCCAACTGATTGTAATAAATTTTGTACAATTTCACGGTCATCAAATACATTAACTAATTCTAATTGACTACGTTCCGTTAGAAAATTAGTAGTCATTTTATTAATCTTAAAAACTTTATCATCAATTACTAATCTATCGTATAATTTTAGTTTTGTAATTGTACCTAAAGGAATAAAGGCATCTAATTTTGTTAAACGTCTTTCAGGTTTAAAAATATCTTTAATGTATGTTTCATAATATTGTTTAAATAAAGTTTTTTCAAAAGGTCGTAAAGCGTATTCATTCATCTCGGCGTTAAAGTTCAAATTGTTTGATACGTCTTCGCCTTGACTTGAGCTGCTAAAGCTTTTTGAATTTGAAGCTAAATAATAACTTGTTACTTCTTCATGGCCTGAATCCCCTATAAAACTAATTGATGTTGGTGTTTGACCAACAGAAACATTTGTTGTTAATATTGGATAGAATAACAACGGTTCACCTACTGCTGCGTTTTTGTCTTTATCAACACCCCAACCCCACATAATAGTGGTTGACGTTCCGCCGGTTTGATTATAAAGTCTTTCATATTTAAAGTGTTCAAAAGGTATTTTAACCTCATACGTATCGCCTTCAAATACTTCATTCTTATATTCTAAAGAACCCCATTTTGTATTAAACCTATTTTCATGATCGTTTGCAAAAAAGTTTTCTGTACCTTCATATTCAAAGCTTATTTGATTAAATGGTAGTACGCTATCTATTTGTGTTTTTGCAACATCAACATCTTTTGTAATATCATAATATGAAACCGGTGTGTCTGTTGTGCCTGCATAATAACTATCTAAAGTTTGTATTTGTGTTATACCGTCATCATCAACATAAGCTGTTAAATTAAACATTTTAAAAATACCGGTTAAAAATTCTAAAACACCAATTTCTGGTAAATGGTCTTTTATCCAAACTTGTTGACTAGATAAAACTGACCCTGTTGCTTTCCATGTTACAATAGCATCACGCCCTGAATAAAGCGCATCAACTTTATATTCAGCTGTAAAATTTGCTGCTGCGGTTGCTCCAACTTGTACTGTATATCTACCTGTTTGTAATTCTAAGTTTTCAATTGGACTTGATGCACCTGTTAAACCGTCATATTCTGCGACTAGTTCTCCGTCACGCCTTACTGCAATGCTATATTCACCTGCAGCAGAACTAGAAAAATTAGCGGTTAATCTTTTTGTTTTTCTTCCTTGTAATACTTGAAAACTACCATTTGGGAATATATCACAAAATTCACTTCGTTTTCTATCGGCTTTAGAATTTCTTACAACATCTGTATTTGGACTTAAAGCATTGTATGTTGTATCGGTGCTTTGTATTAAATCACCTTCTTTAATATTTAACCACATAAACAAACTATACAAATCTGTATTTGATTGCTTCATAAATTCACCGCCAAATTTAATTTCAGAAAATTGGTATTCAATTGCTTTAAATATTGGATAAATTCTTATAGCTGGTTTTAGTTGTGTATAGCTTAAACCTTGCGCAGTATCACCGCTAGGATTCCACCTAATATTAGCTTGATTATTTGCGTTTGCCCCATCAGTACCTGTATCGTAATATAATCTATCTGTGTGTGTTATAAGTGGAAACAAAACACTGTCTGGCCATGTAGTACCGGCAACATTTAAGTTACCTGCATTTGATAATAGTGTTTTAACATTAGCAGCGGAATAACTAAATGATGAATCGTTAAAATATGCTAAACCATTTATTTTAATATCACCAATTAAGTCTTTTAGATTTACTGTACTACCATAAAACGTTAGTTTATATGTGTGTGCTTTATTACCTTTTAACGTAGTACCTTCAAGTTTTATTTTACCTGTTTTAAAAGGTTTATAATTTAATTCTATTTTAGCATCTTTTTTTTCCCTAGCATCAAAACCATTTATAAAATAATTATAAAAGTGTTTAAAAATTTTGTTGTTTCTTTTACTTGCAGGTACTGAA
>Ga0208157_1000273_pt1 | contig 31247 bp, 46 predicted proteins | sample 5_EtaG_FD_184077 | JGI IMG/M metagenome (GOLD analysis project Ga0208157, IMG submission 184077) | Marine viral communities from the Subarctic Pacific Ocean - 5_ETSP_OMZ_AT15132 metaG (SPAdes) (version 2) | ecosystem: Environmental > Aquatic > Marine > Oceanic | place: Pacific Ocean | collected...
TCGTCAAGGTCTTTAAGTCTCTCAATCTCATTTATAGTTTCTTGTGGTAAAAAAGGATTGTCTAAATATGTTGATTTTATGAAGGTTGAATCATCTCTTGGAATTACTTTGTCATATATCCAAGAGTATGGGTCAGAAGGATTGTAGTCAAGAAAAATGCGCTCAGTGGTCCTTAGTATTAACTGTTGGAAGTCTTCCCAATTAAATTCATTTGACTCATTACACCACAGATAGTTTCTTTTACGTCCTCTAATCTTCTGTGGTTGGTCAACACTGATGAATTCAAATTCGTTTCCGTTCAGATGATATGTCAAGTCAGATTTATTGTGATGTTCAGGATTGTACAAATCAAGTTCCTCTAGTATATGAAACACGTCTTTGTATGCTGTTGCCTTCAAGGCAGGAAGCGTTTTTCTGCATATTGTGAAGACCTTACCTGTTGTTTGTAAAGCTAACACAATAAATAGTTGAGCAAGAGAATATGTTTTTGACGACCTAGTACCCCCCTGATTGACGACTATTCTACTTGTGGTGTCATAGTTTCTCTTGAAAACATTAGTTGTCTGTAGGTCTAGTCTTCTCAATTACGTTAATTTTGATTTCACTTATTTGTTCACTGTTAGATTTTAAATCAATTTCTTGTCTCTCCACATATCCTCTTTGTTTCCCTTTAGTCTTGAGATAAAATATGATTGACGTTTCTTTGTTGTTTTTTATGTTGTCTAACAGTTTTGATTCCACATAATCAAATTGTACATTTTGTAATTCATCAACACTGTTCTTAAAATCTTCATCTGTTTTAATCCAATCGTAATATGTGGTACGACCTATTCCTGAGATTCTACAAGCTGTTGATACTACACATAAAGTCTTTTCAAGAGCTTCAAGCATAGCCTTCTTTTTTATGTGTTCGGATTTGTTCGGTTGTTTTGTCATAATCTTTTGTGTTCTCGTTGTTTTTTCAATTCTCTGATTCGTAGCAATTCGTCATCTACTGTTTCGCATTTCCACATTTGTTCCAGTGTATAATATACTATTGTGTATCTGTAACCTTTTGCGTGTGTTTTTATTATTGGTGTAACTCCGTGTATAATTTGTTGACCGTCAAATATCAAAAGATAATCGTTGTCAATTTCAAATTTAAGATTATATTCAGGACATACCAAACGTCCTCCTGTTATACCGTTCTTAAAACACAGCATATTGCTTAAAACACCTTTAAAATTGCCTTTGTCTGTATGATATCTTAGCTGATTATTTTGGTTTATTATTCCTGATGTAAAAGGCGTATCTGTTATTGTCCAATCTTTTTTCACCTTCTCTTTCACTATTTTGTAATGTTCTTTTAGTATATGTGGAAAGTATTCTTGATAGTAATTTGTTAGAGTTTTGCCGAAGTTTGTTATGATACTGTGTTGTTTGGGATAATCTCTTGCTGTTGTTACAGTGTTACAATAATCTTGTCTCAGCACTCGTCTTGGCATAAATCCGAACAGCTTTGATTTGCCTAGTTGTTTCATATATGATGTACGGTTTGATTTAGCGTATTTCATAGAACGGACCGCCCAGTGTACGTCTTCTGTGTTCTCTTTTATCTTTTTGTATAAAATTATAGGTTGCCCATTGTAATTTACAAGAGTATCTTCATTGATTAATCTTGTGGAGTCCTTTTCTGTGGCGAATTTCTTTTTGTATTCTTTTATATCAAGGATTTTATAATCTTTGTCTGTTAAATTAATTGTATTCATATAGGTATTTATTTTGAAAGGTTTCCGCGCGAAAATCCCATAACACAGACCAATCTACTCCTTTTATGTGTTTGTAATGTTCTATCTCTTTGCCTAGTCTATCAATGTAATATCCCACATATCTTTTGCCTAGTCTATATTTTTTGTAAGCGCACAGTGTAGTTTCTATTTGAAATATATCTCCTTGATGTTTTGTTTTTATGCTGAGGAATTCTCTCTGTAATGTGTTAATCTCTTTTTTTGTTAGTTTCTTTTTACTGTGGTGATTCATTAGGTCTGTTCTTCCAATGGCGTAAGCTAAACCGTTGCGACAAGATTTTGCCTGTGATAAATCAAGGGTGTGAGGTTCGCATTTTAGGTTTGTTATTCGGTTCAAAGTATCTAAGTAGTTAAATAGTGAAAATCTGCCAAAATAAGCAATTTTAAGAGCCTTTTGGTATGTTAGTTGATAGTTGTATTGCTTATCGTCTTTTATCCCGTTAAAGAACAAATTTTGTTGGTTATTTTGCACTAACTGTTTATAACTGATGAAGCTCTTTACAAACTGATTATTGCTCTTGATTCTTAATCTGTCTGTCTGAAATTTTAAATGTGGTCTATTGTTTGTCCACCAATTTTGTAATCTGTGTAAATCTACGTTTTGATAATCAGGGAATTCATTGTACATAAAAAATACTGTTGGAGCACAGTAACAGGTCCCGTACAAAAAAGCAATCCAATATCTCTGTTCCATATTTAGCTCAAATCTGTTAGCTATATAATCTAAACAGATGATTGATGGGTCCACGTCCCTAGCTTTCATCATATCGTTATGGTATTCAGTGTAGGATTTAATACTCATATCTTTTCAGTGGTTCTAATTCTTCACAGTCCTTTATTCCTGACCTAGCAAATATGTCTCTTGTGGAAGCTATGTAAGTACAATTATTGTGTTTTGTTTGATAGGCAGGACGGTTTTCATTCCTTATTGCGCACAATCTGTTATTTTCAATATATACACAAGCAAAGGAATAGTCCTTGTGATTTAATATGTTATCATCATATAATTTTTGTATCAAAACATATCCGTCATTTTCGTTGGGTATTTTGACCTCAAACTCACTTTCCATACCGATTGTTGACTTCATAGACAAAACGCCATTAAACGCCAAATTAATTGCCTTAAATTGTAAAGGCTGGTTGTTATTTAAGTCTTTATAGTCTCCACTTGTAGAATATCGGCAGTGTCCTATTAACAGTGTTGTATCAATGTTTTTAATTTTATTAATCATCTTTTGTAGGCTATGTGTTTTGTAAGTCTCTATATTTCCCTTGTGTAAATATGATATACCAAAACAGTGTAGTCCTCTTATTTTTGACTGATAAAATATGTCTGATAAAAGTTTGTTGTCAATATGTCCAATAGCTCCAATGATAGAACACATTACAATCCAACACCGTTACTTTCGTGTTTCACTGATTGTTGTAAGTAAAAATCTATACAGTGTTTTATTACTGATGAATTATCGTCTGTTTCAATTTCTTTCGCCACAATATCTAGTTTCGCTAACATCTCTGGGTATTCTTCACTGTCGTAATACAAAACAATCTGTTTTATTTCGTTTTCAAGATATGTGTCAAGCTCCTCTTTTAAATCGTTTTCTTCAACATCAGGCTCGTCACCAATAGCTAGTTCCCAATTTTCAAATCCCCACTGTATTAATTCTTCAGTGTCAAACACGTTTGCTAACATATCAAAATCAAACTGTCCAGTGTTTTTATTTAACCTAACATTGAGCTCACGTTCTCTGTTAATGTCTAAATCAACCTCAACACAGGGGACCTCTTTATATCCCAAATCCTTAGCAACTCTGACTCTTTGGTGCCCTCCTACAATAATGTTTTTACGTTCCTTGTTTACGTTCACAATAATTGGGTCTACAAGACCGAAAGTTTGTATTGATGTTTTAAGCTGTTCATATTGATTTTTTTTCAACATTCTCGGATTGTAGTCCGCCATTATCAGTGTACTAATTTTTTTATTGATTATTTTCATTGTTATTCATTTTAAAATTATCTTCCTTGACCTCTGTATTTTTTCTGAGGTTTATTATTTTTACTGTGTACACCTTTGCGTTTTGTTCTCTTTTTTGTTCTGTGTATGTAACCTGCTCTTTTAACCATTGTCGCAACTTTTTTCGTATACTCTTTTTAAATTGTCAAGGATTTTCTGATTACATTTTCCACAGTTATTAAATTGTGGAGGTGAACCAAAAGCGCTTGTGTATAATCTTTGTAACACATATTTTTGGTCTTTTGTTATCTGATTAGCTTTTTCAATTTCGGGTACAACTTGTTCATATATCCTCTTTTGGTCTTCTGTAAAAGGCGTTGTATTTTTTATATGTGGAAACATAGCATTTAGTTTTTGCCTTCGTTCCTCACAACCACAATCGTCTCCGAAGATTTTTTTCACAATTTTTTTTATGCCTGTTTTTTCTGTGAATTTATTGATGTCGTCTCCTATTCCTTTTGATTTTACCATATAGCTAAGATTGTTAATGATAACAACAAAAGTACCACAAATAAATTTATTATTGTTTCAATCTTTTTTTCTTCCATTGATATGTTTTTTTATTTTATTAATGCTGTTATATAACGTGTTTCTGTTTATTCCTGTTGCTTTTGATAACGTGTTGAGAGAATGTCCCCACATTGTGTATAACTTAAAAACTTCTGCGTCAAACCAATTACACTGTTGTAAAATTTCTTCAGCTTTTTTTATGTTTATTTCAAGAGTTTCTTTGTCTTGTATTTCGGTATCTTTTTTGTGAGGAATTAGCCACTGTTCGTGCCAACTATTCATATCAAGATTGCCGTCAATTTTCTGATAATACCTCTTGTATTTGTAAAAAAATGGAGATGTTTTACTGTGGTATTGATTTACCATAATTCTCACAATATAATATATCAGTGTTTCTTCTCTGATTAATTTACTTATTTTGTCGCAGTCAGATTCGTAAAGAATTAAAACGGTCTCCTGTAATAAATCTTCACAGTCATTGTTTTTTGTAATTTTCTTTGAAATATCTTTTAATTTCTGAAAATTATCTTCAACAAATATATCTAGTATTTTACACATAAACTAGCTAACAAAGGTACATATTTTTTTAACTCCTTAAATTCCTGTGTTGAAATCGGGTGAGTAATTATTTCTAACACTGATTCGTTTTTTCTTAAAAACGGCAGTATTTGTTCCTTCATTAATGTGTTAGTGAACGCAAAATATCTGTGTTCAATTATATTTCTGTACAAATCTCTGTAAATAAAATTCATTTCACGACCTTTGTCAGTGTAAATTGTTAACAATAGTTTGTTAGCATTCATTTTTTTCAGTGGGTTTTTAGGTTTACTATAATTTTTGTATGAGTAAAAGTTCATAATTTCTGTGATAAGTATTTTTCAATAATTGACACTGTTTCATCATATCCTTTGCTTACACAAGCATAATATCCTCTGTTATTTAAAGATTTTATCCATTGTTTTTGTTCTTTTGTGGCGTAACACTTTTTGTCTTTTTTTAACTCAATAGCTAGTCCACTGTAACTTCCACAAGGTTCGTAAATAAACAAATCAGGAAATCCTTTGACGTATCCTGTTGCCTTCATCATTTTTGCCATATACATTGATGACACTCTCATTCCTCCCGCAGACGCACAATATAACAGCTTAGGGTATTTTAAATTGAGGTATTTTATAACCTGTGATTGTACAAATGATTCTCCTCTTAATCTAATCATCATAAAAAGTTTCAGAGGCGTATCCCTTCCAACAATTATCACTACAATATCCGTCTTCGTCCCACTCAGGAAATTCTTCACCACAAAATTTACACATTGCGTTTCTTTGTTCACAGTATTCGTAACATTGTGAACACATTTCTATATCTGTTATTACAGGCGCTCCACAACAATTGCTTTCGCCTTCGGTTTCAAGATTATATTCACCTATCAAATCAGGTCTTTCATATAACTTCTGTTTCAATTCTTTTTTCATTTTTAATCTGTTTAAGTTTTTGACTATCTTTTAATGCCCACAATAAAAAACTTTTATTGCAAAACATACATTTACTGTCTTTTACCAGTGTCATTCTTTGACACCTGATACAAAATCTAAATATCTGACTCATATTTTTATGTGTTTAATTATTACTGTGTTCTTTTTTTTCTCCATACCTGTCCTGCTGTTGGCGTATATACTGACTCCCAACCAATGCTTTTCAAGTGTTTATAGTATTTGGTTTTTTCGTCTTCGTTCGGTAGCCTTCTACAAAATTCTCTGTCATAATACTCAGGATATTTGTTTTTACCACCTCCTGAACCATTAAAATTGTTCCGCGCCCACCTTCCTAATCTCAGTGACGTGTTCCACGTTTTTTGCATTTCAAATCTCATTTTTGTACCACTGGGATTCTTTTCACTCCAATACTCTATAAACTCATCAAAATGGTCTTTATACTCCACATATTTTTTTACATCAGTTTTAAAAATTTCAAATCTAGTCTCTATATTAGAGATTTTATTTAAGTTGTTTTTATTGTTATTCTTATTAATAGTTTTCGACTTTTTGAAATCTTGTTTCATAAAATCCTGCAAACTTGTTTTTAAAATTTTCTCAACTTGTTTTGCGTAAATCTTGTAATGAGTTTTAGCGGGTATACCTTTGACTTTTGTTTTGCAAATTTTACCACGTTTTAGCACTTCTAAGGCACTTTTACAACGATGATTGGTCAATCCTGTATTGACGCGAATATCGTTTGCCGTCTGCCAAAAAAAGCCATTATTTTCATTTATCAGATTATGTTCCTCACAATACAGATGTAGCTGTAATAAATGAGATAATAACACTGAAGCGTCTGTTCCAAGTTTCCTGATTAACTCTTTGTTGACAATCAAATAATGACTTGTGGTTAGTATATTATTCATATTCTTCATCATATAACTTTCTGTCATCACTCGGTAAACCTTCAACCATACTTTGCAACAATTCAGGATAATTTAGCAAAATATCTCTTTCATCAGAATCTAATACATCAAGGTCCTCAAGGTCGCTCATAACCTCAGACAATTCACTGTAGTCGTATCTTATGTGGTCAATCTCTCTAACATCAATATCGTTGATGTAAAATTCTTCACACACATATTCCAAATCAACAGAGGTATCAATATATATGTGTCCGCATTCAAAATCTCCATCAACCAAACAATCGTTTATTTTCTCCTGTAATCCTTCCGCATATTTGAAAACGCTTTCAGTGATACAATCGTATAACTTCCAATCTCCACCATAATGTATGAAAAGTTCGTAACCGTCTGCTGATGATTCCTCTATAAATATATGATGATAAGCTCCATTTTTATATGACAACGCTGTGTCAGAATTAAAATCAAAGGCAATATCCTTCTCAAGCTCAACCAACTGTATATATGATTCAATTTTTTCTCGTTTCATTTCTGTGTTTTTTAAGTTAAATACTGACCGCCATTTCAGGCGGTTTCGGTCTTATGACCTCATCAGAGTATTAAAATGGTAACGGTTTGCTGTTATCAGATATTTGTTTGGTAAATACCCACTGTTCAAATCTTTCAGCTCTTTGCATAATAGCTTGTTCGTCACTTGACTTTCCTTCAGCAATAGCTAAATCAACAGCGCATTTTAAAACACACTGTCTAACAATGAATTTTTGAGTATCATCATTATTACCGCTGTAAGAATAACTTGATTTTGAACCGTTAAAATCAGAGCCTTCTCTGAAAACTTTGAATGTTCCTTTATCACTTATTGTGTAAGCAACTTGGTCTCCCACTGATAAATAAGGATTGTCTCCTGTTTTATACATTGTTCCACCGTCTCCGTTCTCCATTGATACTTCAAATACATACATTTTTTTACCGCCAAACTCTGTCGGTTCCATTGGTCTAACTTCTGTGACCGTTGATGAATCTTTTTTCATACTTTTTATAATTTTTTAGTTAATAAGATGTCAGTAATTTCTGTGTTTAGAATGGCGCTGACCTTCACCATTTCTGTCAGTGTAAAATCTTGTGGACTTTCTAACTTAGTTTTCAGTGTAGGATATGTAACACCTAGTTTTTCTGCAAAATCTTTCAGTGTTATTTTATTTTCCAATCTGTTTAAAATCAAATAGTCTTTCAATTCTTGTCCCGTTTTTATTCTGTAATTTTTTTCAATAAACATAATATAATTTTTTTAATTAAAATCTTGCGATTTAAGGCACTCAACCCACTCTAGCATATAATTTAACACGATATAACAATAAAATAGCTTAGAATTGATATTTTGTGCCTTATTTCGCATTTTACTTCTTAGATTCGTATTGGCTCAAAGCCTCTTTTACATCGTAGCTCCTTGCTCCAATGTACGAATTGTAATTTCCATTGAATATGTGATTATCAATAGCTTTGTGGTCGTGTCTGTGTTCTCCTCCCTTTTGACCAAATACAGACTCCATCATAAAATCATCATCAGAAAATAATTTTTTTATCTTAGCTAACTGATTGTCATTCCACTTAATGCTGTATTTAGCAACCTGTGTTGTTGTTTGAAATCTGTTAGGGACCTCTATCATATCTGTGTTAATATCAAAACCGTCTTTGCGTAATTCAAAAACTGTTGCCGATATTCTTGTGTTGCCTAAATCCTGTATTGCTTCAAGACTTGTGATAGAATTGAATTTATATAAGTATTCAATAAGTCTTGTGTAATGAGTGTATTTTCTTCTGTTAACTTGAGTTTTCATATAATTTATTTGTTGATTAATAACAGACAAGGGACCTTGTCCCCTGTTTCGTCCTTATGGACTCGTCAGTGTTATGCCCAATTATTTTCTCCGTATCTTTTCACAATTTCTTCATCATATATCGTAGATTTTCCATTTTTTTCAATATCATTTCTGATAACGTCCTCCCACCAACGGATTCCTAATGTCATACGCTTAACTGAAAAACTTGGTATATCATCATTGTGAACATAAAAAAACAAATCTTGCCTGTTTTCTCCATTGTCTAATGTTATTTTTGTGATAATTACAGATTCAAATTCAATCCTTGCTCCCGTTTCTAGCTTGAAAAAGTCTCTTAATTTGTCTGATGATTGCCCACCTAAATTGACGCCTTCCCAAACACATAATTGTCTGTAATCGTTTTCTAACTTGTGTACTATTTTCTTGTTTTTCATCTGTGTAAATTTTTTAGTTTGTAACAGACCGCCCACTTAAAATATGACTTATTAACCTGTGGACGGTTTCGCCTATAAAAGGCTCATCAGTGTTACTTATTCAATATAAATTCAACCGCTTTCTGTGATTGTTGAGACGCAAAAAACACTTCTTTTTCATTATCCTTCTTTTTTAAATGTGTTATCCAACCGTTAATGTACGCCTGTGAATTTGTCATATCGTCTTTTGGCTCTAAACCTAAAACACCACATAAAAACAACGAACCTAATTCAGCAACAAGCTCCTCTTTGGCATACTCCTGTTTTTTCTTTGAAGGAGAATTTACAGTGGCTTTCATTAAAGATTCTCTGTTTAGTATTGATTCGTGTCCTGTACTGTGTATCATTTCGTGAAACAGTGTTTTATAGTAATCGTCAGACCTTCCTGTTTTATCAGTAAAATTTTCTTTGTTAGGCATCTGAATATGGTGGCTGTTTACTTTGTAAAACGCTCCTGTTCCACCGTGTTTCAGTGTAGGTTTTTTAGGCATATTTGCGTAAACCGATTCTGCGTCAGTGATAGGTTCAAAAATTGTATCTTTTACAGCTTCATCTTTAATCTCTTGTGGTAAATAATCTATTCCCTCTGTTTGAGACAAATTATATACAGTGTAATATCTCTGAGACCATACAGCATTAACACCTTTAGTCTTTTTGTTTACACCTGATGGCAAAGATTTTTCATTGGGGTACCACTTGTCTTTGTAGAAATAAGAACACAAGGAATATATGACAGGAAATCCTTCTGCGTCTTCGTTCAGTGTACCACCAATCTCTTTGATTTTTTTATATGTGATAAACTCAGGAGTGTTAAAATTGTTTGTCCACATAGCTATCTGCATTAACCAATAGTTAATTCCTGTGTAAATCTTTTTAGAATCATAACTAATAGCGGGGATATCAGGTGACATTCCGTGTTTTGTACTCCAAGGACGAACCCAATTCAAGCCTTCCTTCTCCAATCCTTTCACAATATTGTCTGTTATTATTTCGTGAATTGATTTACCTGTTTTTTTTCTTGGTGTCCATTTAAATTTTTTAGTTTTCATATCTGTGTTAAATTAAGTTTTATTACTGACCGTCACAAGGACGGTTTCGCCACCTTTCAGTGTTGCTCATCAGAGTAATTAAATTAAATCTATTGCTGATTCACCTGTTATGTCCCCGTTTTTGGTAATTTCATAATTTGGGTCCATACCTGATATTTTGATGTCGTCAATTAAATCTTCTATTGTTGTAAATTCTTTTGTGTAATATACACAGTCTAAAGAGTAAAAGTTTTCAGTGTTTTTCATTGTTATATGTGTTAAAGTGTTAGTTAATTATTTCTACAAAGGTACGTAAAAAAATTTTAATAAACCTAAAAAAATTTTAACTTTTTTTATCTACCACATATAGGAAATTAACAATGATTTGCTGTGTAAATAATTTTTTTTATATTTGTGTAAACTGTGTAAGTTTAAGTTTTCTATGTGAAAGAGTCGTTGCCAATTCGGTTTGACGGCTCTTTTTTTTTAAATCTACCAATGGAAATTGACGATTGAAGCGTGTGTCACCTTCTCGTACAACTAAGGGTGTAAAAACCTCTTAAATCGCAAAAAAAGTGGCTTAAAATTGAAATTGTATATTTAGATAATCTATGAAATTTGCCTAGATTAAGGCTCTGGCTGTGGTATTCACAATAGTTTTGTTTTTTTCTTTGTATATATCAGCAACCATTTCAAAACAGCCTAAAGGCTTTGGAGGACGTCCACGCTCTATGTGGTAATCCATATATCCGTCACCATATTCTTCTTTGTAGGTCCCTGCTCTTAAATGAAGAATGTTTTTCAGTTCTACATTGTTACGAACGTTAAGCGTTTCTACTGTGTAATACATCTGATATAATTCGTGTACGTGTCCTAGAACAAAACAGTCCGCTCCACTGACGCTTGTCATAATACGATTATTTTGTATTGTTCCTTTTGTCACTGGTCCTCCTCCTCCTGAGCCGTGAAAATACTTTATTTTATATGTGTAACCAAAATCTCCTTTTGTGTAATTATATTTTAAAACAAACCAACCTCCATAACCTCCTGTGTATATTTTAGATTGATTTGTGTAATTAAATAAATCTACAAAACGCTGTAATGGGTCAGTTTCTTGATGAGATAATATGCTTGTTTCGTGGTTACCATATCCTATCACTGTCAAAACATCTTTATAGGGAGACCACCAATCAACAGCGTCACTGATAACAGCGTCAAGATAATTTTCTTTATTGTGTTCAGGTCTGATATTGTTTTTACGTTTTCTTGGGTCGTATTTTCCTTGCATAAGACAGAAAAAATCACCATTAATAAACACAGGTATTTTATTTGCAAGTGCGTAATCCATATGTTTTTTTAACAGAGACCTATCACAATGAGGATTATCCCAGTGTACATCAGACATTATTAGTATTTTGTGTTGGTTTAAATCTTTGTAATCAAAGTCAAACTCTAATCTGTGTACGTTTCTGTTTAATTCTTGTAATTTCATTTTTTACAGCATTTGTTATTATTTTCAAAAAAAGATAAACACAGAGGCAATACGCCAATAGCACATAAAGTAACTATCTGCCAACTAATATCTTCATTGTTAATCTGAGAAACGGCAGACAACACAATAAGTCCCCCCAAGGACCTCTTGGCTGACCACCGTTTTAAATCTCCTTTTGTCTTAAAAATCTCTGTTAAATTAATACCTGATAACAGGTCAAGAATTTTTTTATTTTTCATCATTATTTTTTACCACTGTCGGCTAATCCCTGACCTACAATCAGAGCTACAACAGCATATAAAAACTTTTCAACCTCTTCTGCTGTTAATCCTAGCCAATCAGACATAAGAGGTACCAAGATAGCAACTATTGTGTACCAAAATTTTCTACTAGCAAACATTTTTTTCAATATATCAGTGTTCATAACTTAATTTTTTTGATTAATAATTAGTTCAAAATGCGGTAAGTCAATGAAAGTTTGGTCAGTTACTTCAGTGTCGCTGTCCCAATCACCTCCCCACCTTAATCTGTGTTTAATTTTATTTTCTTTGTGTAGTTTTTCTGCTATTCCTTTGACGAATCCGCCAAAAAAATACATTCTTTTTGTGTTATTCCAATCAATAGGATATGGAACAACATCAAGAGCCAATGAAGGCGTATAATTGTGTTTACCTTTGATTTTTACTCCGTCAACTTTTGAGAATCCCTTGTGAAACAATTCTTGTTGTCTCTCAATACTTCTGTGTCCTTCTATAACTTTACAGTCAAAATACTGTATAACTTCTAGGAACAGTGTTTGTAGGTCCGCGTGAGCGGATATTAATTGCCGTGTACTAGATTTGCTAAATTTGGGCATTTTTATTTGTTTAGCCGTGCTTTTATCCAATTGTATGTATCTTTCGCCAACATTCCCGCAATACCTCCAATAAAACCAATTAAAACTGTTTCTATTAAAGTTTCAGTGGGCACAGCGAATATACTGAATAAATTTCCAAAAACAAAACATTGTGTATATTCAAATTTTTCCATTGTTATTTTTTCTTTTTTATGACAGGCTGTAATGAGTAAGGATTACAGACGTTGCCCTTCCGTTCATTTATTATTTCAAATCGTATTCTATCAGTGTTGTCAAATCTGTCAAGGCTTGTGTTTCTACCAATAGACAAAAACGTTTCATTAATAAAATCATCGTAATAACAGATGTAGCCTCGCGGTTTTTTAACAGTGGTATCTTCGCAATTACACATAGAGTTTGCAAAGAGTTCCAAGTATCTAGCAAACAGCATATTTTCATCCACTGGCGGATTGGGTTTTTTCTTTTCTTCTGTCATAATTACATTTTAAATATCTTAACAAACAAATTAACGTCCATTGAATAATTGCCGTTTGGTTGACCGTTGGTGTTTATCCATATTTTTGCTGATTCGGGTTGCATTACTCTAGTAAAAGGCGGTAACTGTTCTATATAAGGTCCTGTTGTTTTACTCCTCATAAATCTGTAAATACTCGACCAAACATTGTCTTGTGCGGGAGCGGGAGCGCCTGTTGTGGTTAAATATGTGAATATATTATTTGTGGTTGTTGTTGAGTTATAATATCCAGTGAAAAAACACTGAATAATGACATAATGTGTTCCCGAAGGCGGTGCGCCTAATATAAGCACTGGAGTATTGTGTAAATTACTCACTTGCGCTGAGGTCAAAGACACTTTGTGCCAATATCCTTGATATAAACCTGATATTGATTTTGATGTTCCCTGAGCGCTACCAGTAGTGTCAGTGGAATCTACAATCATATATCGGTCATTTTCTCTTGCGTTTGATAAAAAATCAGCTTTGTCTGTTAGTCTTTGTCCCATATTTTAGTTGTTTGTTAAATTTCTTGATGTAATTTATTAATTTTTTTACATTTTTTGCCTTCTTTTTTCTCCAATTATTGTTGTTACCTATCATATACCGCTATTTTTTATGCCTATTCCAGACAATATAGCTTTTAGCTGTAAATTATCTTTTGACGGTCTGCTATCTACATTAAGACCACTGTAATACGCGTTTTTTGAAGGGGATAAATCTGAACCACTGTTAGTGCTATATTCAGCAAAACTAGAAGTGTTGTCAATTAAATAATCCACAAGACGCTTTCTGTAAAATTCTGCTGTATCCATAGCGTTGTTTATCAGTGGTTTTATATCATCATATGTTGCTGATGAAGATTGTTCGGTTGCTCCCATTACCACAATAGCGTTGTTGACAAAACGTATCCTCATAAACGGCAAAATTTCTGCGAAGGCAAATTGTACCAATGCGGGTTGTATATAATCTTCTAACAGTGTTTCGTAATCTCCTGTTATTGTGTCCGCGTTTACATCAGAAATTATTTTATTGTATAGGTCTGTTCCTAACACAGGTAAAATATATTTGTCTTGTGCTGTTAAAATATACGGGTGTATCAGGTTTTGGTCCACTGTTCCGCCAAGAGCGGTGTCCTTAACTAATCTGTTCGCTGATATGAATAATGTGTGTTGTATAGCCATTGTTAAAATTATTTAGTCCAAGAGGGGTGATGACCGTTGTCAGGCATTCTCACTGGAGCCGTTTTACTGTCTTCATAACCTCTTGGTGAGGGTTGATACGTTTTTGGTATGTTTCTTGTGACTTTATAGTCGGATATATCTGAAGGCATTTCACCGTCTTTTATTTTTGTGGTCTTTTTTAATCTGTAAAGGACCTCTTTGAATATGTGACGACAATACACACCTCCTTTAAATCTGAATAAATCATATGCTTGTCCCTTGTGTAAAGGTAATTTATTTGATTGTTGAAATCTTAGATTACCACTGGCACTGTCAATGTCTTCTATTCTGTAAACTCTACCACTGTCTGAAGCGCTCATCATAGTTTCGCAAAACGGTCTTGACTTTGAGCCTTTTTTCATCTGTTTTCTTGAGCCAACAGCATATCTAAATCGGACCTTGTAAAAAGATTTGTCCAAATAGCTAAATCCTGAAGGCTTAGACTCTATTGCTGTTGCAAACTCCTCTTTTTGGTGTATTAATCTATCTGCCCACTGTTCGTAACCTTCTTCTGTGCTTCCAACATTTCTGCTGTCAACCTCCTCCCATTCTTCATCAATTATTTCACCGTGTAAATTCTCTAACAGTGTATCAAATTGATTGTCTGACAAGTCGTTAAATTCTCTCATATTTTCACCGTCATCTTGTGTAATTTCTTCATCTGTTACGCCTTCTTTTATCTGTTCTTCATCAGATTGAGTTTCAATGCTCTCTAAATCAAGGAAATCAGCAGGTTTAAGCGTTTTAAAGTAAAAATCAAGGTTTATATCATTAACAGAAAAAATCTTGTTTAGAGCTTGTAAAATAGTGTTTTGGAACACTAAAATTACTGTGTTATTAAATAAGCTGTAAGAATCTCTCAATTCATCAGCGTTGTTACCAAATCCACTTCCGTCTCCTTTTACACCAAATAATAATGGTGATGTTACTCTGTGTCCTGTGAGCACTTTACGACTAACCTCTGTTGATAGAAAATTATATTGGTCATCAGCGTCATTGGTAGATATTGGTGTAATAGTCGGTGATGTTTCTTTGCCGTCATTGAACGTTATCAGTAATTTTCCCGCATTACCGCTACCACCAAATTTCTCTTGTATTTTGCGTTCTAAAATCATACGCTCCTCCTCTGTTGGTATTCCATTGGTAAAATTTAACATTGCCGAAGGAAACAAGCCTGATTTTATGTTTGATAAATGAAATTGAGCAATCTCCATATCTAACTGTATGTAATCAGTGGAGCCTAAATAATCAGGCAATCCGTAGTAAAATGTGGCAGGGTTGTATTCTTTTATCTGTAAAATTTGACTCGCTTGTGTTCTGTCTTTAGGATTAAAAGCCTTTATTGTCTGTGGTTTATATTCTTTTTTTCTTGTGTTACTCCAATCGGCACTGTAATAAAAATCTTCTATTTTGCCGTCAGCTCCACATTTACCGCTCCTCACATATTGAGAAGGTATGTGTTTAAGCTCTACAATCTGTGTTCTAGGTTTGTTCCATATTACATTGATATATGCCTGTCCGTGTAGTTTTAAGTCAAAAGAAACGTGTTTCAAACAGTTTTCGTCACTCCCCGACATAAGTGTTAGAAATCGCATATATGACTCTTTTTTTTCTGTCGTTTCGTCTTTGTCTGTTGCGTCTAGTCCTTCACCGTAAATCATTGATGATACTCCTTTTGTGATAGCGTTGTGTATTGACGAACCTGTGTATAAGCTAATAAGATATTGAGGATATAAATTGTCTTCACCAAACGACACATATTCTTTTCCAAAATCCTCTTTCACTGAAGGGATATTGTATTGAGCGTAATTTAACACTGAGAATTTGTATTGGTTTTTTTGTTTTTTCATCTTTAAAAAGTTTGATAAATTATATTATTATCAGTGTCATTAGTCTGATAAATTTTAGTTGTTGCGTAAGCCTCTGGAGAACCTGTTCCTACCACATGAGCTGGGTCCTTCTCCATATCAAGAAACATTGTGTCTTCTTTCAATAGATTTAATCCACCGCCAACAGGGTAATTTTTTAAATAGTCTTCACTTGTAACCGCGTTAACGTCTCCTGAAATCGGGTGTCCATATATTCTCATTTTATAGAGCTCAGGAGCCTTTAAAAAAACGTGTGAACGTATTGGGTTGAAATGGTTAAAAGCCGTGTTAAAAGTGTCGTCAGGAAACAAATATGGAAAAAAAGTACCATATGTTGAAAAACTAAAAAGCAAAGCGTGATTGTCCGCTAAATCATCTGGTGAATCAGGTCCTTCTCCTTTGCAAAAATACTGCGGATTAGTGGGACTCCCTGCTCCTGAGTCTCCCCAAGCATAAGCTCCTGCTGTAAAATTTGTTGTAACACCTTCCCACCATATAACAATAAATGCTGTATTTGCAAAGTATTCATATGGAAATTTTTTTTTCAACACATCTATTTTACTCATTAATCCGCCAACACAAATAGTATTCACCCAACCTCTGTAAGTTCCGTCACCATAAGGTGGGTCTGCTGTTACAATTCTATTTGTGCTCAGTGTATAATGCATTATTGTCCTGTTCCAAAGTTATTTTGTCCGTATATTCTAACAGTGTCACTGTCGTTATTTGTGTATGAGTTTGTTTCAACTTCATATATTTTTGTACCGTCTCCCGCAACATTGTTATTTCCTACCCAAACCAATCCTGTGTAAACTTTTGTTAGTCCTGTGGTGTCAAAATTAGCTCTATCAGTGTTTGGGTACATTTCAGCGTAATACATACACTGATATACGTCAGGTTTCCAACGTCCAAACATTCTCTGTGTATCAACAGGCGTTGAATCAGGTCCGTACGGATATAATCTAAAATTTGTAGCTCTATCAGTGGTTACCGCCCAATTGTCAGAAGCGTCTCTCCAATAACCATTCACATAAGTTACTGTGTTAGATTGCGTATTTGTTAATACACATAAAATCGCATTGTTATGGTCTTCCAAATCAATGTTGGTTTTATCTTTGATTGGAATTGTCACATAAGAATATGCGTCAACTTGAGATATCGTTATCACTGTTTTTAGTTTTTTTAGTTACTTTTTCAAAAAAGACAGACTTCCAAACATCTGGCATTCCTTCTAAAACGCTTTGTGGTAATTCACATAACGGTTTATTGTAATGTGGTGGAATCTTGTTTTCATATTCTTTTTTAATTTTTATCATCACATAGTTGTTTTAAATAAGTTAAACATTCTTCACTGTTATTAAATTCTTTGTCAAATTTATATTTTTTTACTCTTGTATCTATTCTTTTTATGTGTTGCTCCGACTGTTTGCTGTTTCTTTTTTCGCGTCCTAGTCTTCCGTCACCATTTATTTTTAACACTGTTGGCTTAAAAATATCAAAAAACTTCTGATTCATAAACCTATCTCCTTCACATATAATGGTATATTTTTTATTCACTGTAAATAGGTTAAATTCTTGAAAATCTTTAGCAATAGCCATTGACAGCTTGTCTGAGCCTTCAAACATTGAACCGTCATATTTGCCTAAAATCATTGTTGTTCCGTCTTCCATATACCGAAACAAACCTAATTTACACTGTTGAAACTTGCCTTGTTCAATGATTTTCTTCATTACCCAAGTTTTTCCAACTCCACACGAACCTATTATTTGATAAACCATATATTCACATTAAATATAAAAAAAGATTTTTTGTTTGGTGTCTAGTTAATCGGTATTAGTTTGGTATAAAACTTGCAAAATAAGGCGCTTTTTATTGCTTTTAAGCAAGTATTGAGACAAATGTACATAAATTATCAGGACCGATACTAGAATTGCTTAAAATTGTTATATAAAAAAAGGACATACCAAGAAATGATATGCCCTCTTTCAACACAGAAATAGAAAACTTCTTTACACTGGGTCTATTGCAGTAGCGGATATTGATAAATTTGTGAGATTGTCAAAAGGATATCCAGCTGTTAAGACTCCTGATGTTTGAGCTCCCATAAAAAACGGAATATCTTCCTCACCTGTTAAGGTCAGTGTAAATCCTGCCATATCTCCTCTTGCTGTTCCCGTTCCAATAGTACCGCCTGATATCATACAACCGTTTTTAAAGCCTATAAACCAAGTTTTATCATTGTTGTCTAACACTATTGCGATAACTCTTTGGTCACCAATTTTTTTGAAAGCCTCAACCGATTTTACGTCAAGCATATTAAATACTAACTCAGCTGATTGTTGATAGAACGCTTTTGCTCCTGCTGTTGCGTCTCCGTTAGCCACTGTAACAGTTAAGCTAGAGGACGAAGCTCTCAATTTAAATTCAAAACACGAAGTGCCTGAAGGCGCGTCATCTATTTGAAAGTCGTCAGTGGTATCAAAAGTGTAGTCCTTCCAAGCGTCATATTCCCAAGGAATCAGAAACAATTTTTGTATTCCACCAATGCTATTTTGACAAGGGACATTCCTCCCTGTTGTTAATGTACAAGCCATTGTAAATTTATTTTAAAAAGTTAAAAGGTGGTGTATTTCAACCACCTTTATACATCTGTTAATTATTACGCTGATAAACCGTAGAATGTTTCAGCAATAACTCCTGCTTGAATACCTCCACTGAATCTCATTGATAATCTTACATTATCTGAACCGTTGATTGGCGTTCTATCAATAACGTGGATATTTGTCATATCGGTCATTAAATTTGTTCCAAAATACAAGTTAGATTTTCTAGCTATTACACAAGCGTCATCAGGCATACCGCCACATACCGCTATTGGGTAACCTAGATAATTCATTGGTTTTTCGTTCACATAGTATTCGTTCACATAACCTGCGTTTGCTAAATATCGTTGATAAAATATAGACGTTTTTGGTGAAACGTAAATTGTTAAATCTTCTTTGTTTAACATTGCAGGAGCGTTAGTTGTTACTCCTTCAATCATTTGATTAAAAACGTGTATCACTGTAGATTGGTCAATACCACCCGCCGCCGAACCAGTGAGGGACACTGTTGTTCCACTTGCAGGAATTAATCCAGTAGACGCTGTTGCGAATCCTTGAAAACTTCCTGAACCTGCTGTTCCGTTCCATATACTGTTTTCTACACTCTCAGCGACTTTTTCAGCAACGTAAGACAATAAAAACTCCTCAAAAGTTGGAGGAATTCTGTCATCATATAACGAACCTGTTGCTTGAGCTTCCCAATCGTCACGAAAATTGCCTTTGCAAAGTTCTGTGTTCACCATTAATTCTGTTGGTTGTAATACTCTTTCTGTCAGTGTAACTACACCGTCATCATTCCAATCACAAGCTCCCGCTTGAATCAAACCGTCATCTGATACGTTTTTAAGGACCGCTTTGAATGGGACGTTTTCCTTGATAGTCACCCAATTATTTGCCAGTGTAACTCCTGATTTAACAGCAGCACTCAGATACGGCAGGGCTAATTCTCCTGCATAACTACTTGCTGTTACTAACGGGTTACCCGCATTGAAAAAATACTTTTGTAATTTGGGATTTATTTGCTTAAAATCCTCTGAAAAATTTCTTGTAGCCATTGTTTTTAAATTTAATTATATTCTTGTTATTTTGTTGTTAATCATGAATTTTGCTCTTTCACTAGTCGTCATTGATTTTATTTCACTTCTTGAAGGTTTCGCAAATACTTCTCTTTTTGCTATTCCTTCAGGATTGTGAACGACTCCTTGTGTAGCGGGTGTATTTTCAAAATCTGAAAATTTTTGTTCAACGTTTTCTAGTCTTGTCATAAGTTCTCCTACCACAGACGAAAATTCAGACAACTCAGATTCTCCTTCAACAGTTTCTTCAGTGTTTTCTTCCACTGACATTTCTTCTTCAGGTTTCTCCTCCTCCATTTTCTTTTTAACATACGCCACAATTTCTTTTGCTTTGTCTTCTGATGGAATTTCTTCAAATTCATCATAAAGCATTTCTTCAATAGATTTTTCCTTGTCTTCAGTTTCTTCCAAATCCTCCTCTTTTACCTCCTCTTGTTCCACTGTTTCTTCTTCATCTCCCATATTTGTAACAAATCCGTTTTCGTCCACTGTAACTTTGTCCCCACCTTCCAGTGTATATGTTCCTGCTCCTAGTGGATATGCGTTGCCGTCATCTTCTAATACCTTAACAGATGAACCGATTGTGAAACTGTCGTCTTCTGTTGCTATAATTCTGCCGTCATCAAGTCTTGATTCAGCGTAAAATTTTACATTGTAAACTTTGCCCTTTTTTGTTTTAGTAAGCAAATCTTTGATTTTGTCTATTGTTGTAGCCATTGTAATCTTTTTTTTAAAATATGAATAATTAATTATTGTCTGTTTCCTATCTGTTATGTTTAGTTTTCTTGCTATATTTTTCTTGTGTAGCGTCAGAGTGGTCTTTACAAGGCATAAACAATTCTTCACCGTCTAATATGTGTTTATGTACACCGTCACACTGTAATATAAATTCAGCGTAAATTTGTGCCTCTTGCTCCGTTTTGAATAAAGGCATACCATCTAATGAATGAACAGCAGATAGTTCCTCTAGCAACAAATTTGACAGCTTATTCAACACGAACGGGTCCAAATTAGTCTCCTCTTTTTTAGCTTTTTTTGACATTTTCTCAATACGGTCTACAAAAAATCCTTCTATGCTAAACCCTTTCACAAAACCTTCTTTGATTTTCTTCCATACTTCGTCATTATCAACTTTCATTTTTACAAACCAAGTACCCACAGGCATTTTAAATCCGTACAGTGTTGATTTATCTCTTGTTTTGTCTTCTGATATCCAAGATTCTACCACTGACAAACCGTCTATATCAATCTGATGTTCATATGTGGCGTTATTAATCTTCAAACCGCTCATATAAAGTTCTTCGGCTTTCACAATAGTTTCAGGAGTAAAATACACATCGTATTCTTCGCCTGTTTCGTTGTCATATCTTGGTATTTTTTTATCAGGAATCAATACGGCTCCCACCAATATCTTTTTTTCTTCGTCAGCTTTCGCCAATGATAAGAAATTATCATCTGAAAAGTACACAAAATCCTCTTGAATCGCAGGAAATTCCACAAGGGATATTGCCTGTACGCCAAATTTTTCACTGAATTCGTCTATAAGTAATTCAACAAGTTTCTTTTTATCTGCCATAATAATCTGTTTTTTTTATAAATATAAATTTTTTCATTTTGTTTACAGTGTAGCTTGGAATTCTAGTTCAGATTGTAGCGCTTGTGTATCGGAAATGTCTGACTCTACCACATACGCTTGTATCGGTTGTACGTCTTCTGCTTGTGGTATTAACTGAAAATCTTCAAAATTACCTGATATTGCGTCTTGTTGTGATTCGTTTTGTCCTGTGTTTGATACCGAAGGTGGTGAAAAGTCAGGAGTGTCCAATGATAAATCGGGCATATCAGGACCTTCTACACCTGATAGAGCTTGTTTTGCATTTGATATACCAGAGGCAACCGCTCCTACCATTGTAGCAATATATCCTGCAATTAAGAATGGTGCCGCAGGTCCTCCTGCATTGGCGGCTTTACTTGCACCACTGATTGCACTAGCAATAGCCATACCACTGTCAATCGCAATACTTGCAACGGCTGTGGCTTTACCAAGTCGTGTTCCTTCACCCGCTATTTGACCAAGAGCAACTAACACTTTCTGTGCTGATTGTACTTTTAGTTTCCACAGTTCTTCTTGCTTTCCTTTTTCAGTGTCAACTTCTTTATCATCATATTGTTTGTTTATTTGTCTGACTTTCTCATTGTAGTTTTTTGTTAGCTCCGCTTTGTCTAATCCGAATTTGTCTGCTGTTTCTAAAAGATTTGTGTAATGTTGGTCTGCTTCATATAATTCAAGTTCTCTTTCGGTCATTAATTCTTGATAAACAACAGATTTTTCTTCATCGTCCTCATCTTTCCAACCTGCCTTCAATTCTTTCATTGCGTCCCTTTTGGCTTGTTCTATGTTTGCTGTTTCTGTACCTGCAATTCTTGCCTTATCAAGTAGGTCAGTGTAATAATTATCTAGCTCCTGCAATTCTCTGTCTCTCTCAGACATTCCAACAGTGGACAATTCGTTTTGTAGGTCTCGTTGTTCTTGTAATAGTCCATTGGTATTTGTAAGCATTTCGGACCGTTGTCCTGTGATACGTTCCTCAAGGTCCATAAGCTCTGTTTCAGCATCAATAACAGCTTTTTGAAATTCTATGTTACTTTCATCAGTGGCTAGTTTTTCTTGTGCTAGTCTCAGTTTCCTATCTGCTTGTGCTTTTTCTTTGATAAATTGCTCATCTAAGATTTCGCCAAGTCTTTCATTAGCTTGAATTCTCTCATCAATAGTTTTTGAAACATCGTCTCTGATTTGTCTTTGTAGTTCAGCGTCCCTTTGATAGGTCATCTGTAATTTTCTTTGCTCACTTTCGGCAATACTAACTTCGTTTGTTAAGTTTTTGATGTTTACGGCTGTATTTACTGTCTCCTTAGCAAATTCTTTTACATCTGAAACAGTTTTCTTGACTCCCTCTTTAAACTTCTTAAAACTGAAATTTTTGATTTTATCTTTTAACCTTGTGATTGTTCCGCCAAAGTCCTGAAAGCCTTTTACAACACTGACAATTGTCTGTGTAATTTTCTTAAAGGTGATTTCAAGCGTTGTGGTAACCACACTTAAAATGTCCATTACAACTTGGTTTTTTTGCATAATATCCCACAAGTAATTTAATGCTTGTAACAGAATAGCAATCCCCATAGCTTTCATTGATACACCAATAGCGTCAAATCCCGATTTCATACCTGATAACGTTTCATTGGTCTTTTTGCTTGAATCTCCTAAGTCTTTGATTTCATCAGAAATACCTTCCATTCCATCAGCTATATCGTCAACACTGTCTTTTACGTCTTCCATACTTTTTTGAAGACCTTCTGTTTTGACAATTAACTCAAATATCAGTTTTTTTGACATAATATAATCTGTTTTACGTTATTCATTAAGCGCTTAAAACTAGCGTGTCTGTGATACAAACCGTAAGCTACATTGTAAATATGGTAACCGTATAATTTGTTTGCTGTTAGTATTTTTATCACTGAGGGAGCGCTTTTGCCGACTCTGTTTATGTATTTGTGTATTTGATTTAGTTCCATAACATATCTGTATTATCTTGAAATTCTATCTGTTCTAAATTTTGGAACATAGCGCCTGAATTTATTGATGTGCCTGTCAATTCGTGTAAAGATTGTATATCATAAACAACTTCGCCTGATACGTTGACTTGTGTTCCTGCTTGTCCGTTTAGATATTGAACAGCAACCATTAGCCTGTTATCCTTTGTAGGAATAACCGCCATTTGTGGATTTAATGTTATTGTTGTAAGCTCACTGTAAACCGTTGTCCAATCTCCTATTGGAAACGGAGATAAATGTGTAACAGCTCCGTTTTTAATTTTGTACGACTGTGTACCCGTTAAAACAGCACATTTTCCTACATCAACCGCTCCTGATACAACAGACACCATTAATTTAACGTTTATCAGTGTAAACGTATTCGGTTCAAGTCTCACTTGATTTCTAGCGTCTCCCTGTACTCTCAGTGCTATAACTTTTTCATCTCCACGCCTTGTGCCCATCACATATTCTTTTATGTTTTCAGCATAAAATCTTACAACTTTGCATTTTTCTTCGTCCTCTTTTGGTGGTATATATAGACCTGTTTTTGTGTGAAATCTGCTCAGTGGTACAGGTTTTCCTCCGTATTTATGTGTTGTTCTGTCAACGTTTCCTTTGCTTTTTATCATTGAATTTCTGTTGAGTCCTGAGCCTCTAGCTTTTTTGCCTCCTCCGTACACATTACCGATTTTGTATGATTTACCACTGTATTTATCTGTTGTAGAAGGTCCATTGTTTATCATTATAGACATCATCATTTCAGGAACATCGTTTATTTCCTCCAAAGGTCCTCCAGTTCCGTTTCCTGAATTTGCAGGTGAACAAATACCAAGTCCTGTGCTCTCTTGCGTCAGTGTAAAATATCCCGCATTATTTATACAGCATTGTTCTGTGGTGTTTGTAGTTAATATCCCGCTTGGATTTAACCATAAAAAAGCAGACGATTCTCCCGAACCTAATGTGTATTGATAAATGTAATCACAAGAGGGTTCAAGATTAGTTCCTTCAGTGATATCTAAGTTGCCCAACAAATCATTACTTTTTAACAGTGTAACTTTAGTTGACTTAGAATCTCCAACAGTGTAACTTTTAACTTCAACGATTCTCCAATATGTGTCTTTCAAAAAGATTTTATCATTGAATTTAAAGTTTGCTATGTCGCTAGAATTCAAATACAAATACACAGTCATAATCCTAGAATCCTCATTGTATAATTCGTTCAGATATTGTTTCCAATATGTGTTGTATAAATTAAATGATGTTCCAACAGTAGCTATTCCAAACACTGAAGATTGTTGAATCCAGTCTGCTGATACGTCTCCCCAATATAAATTCCTTGATGAGGTTTGTATTCCGTTTGTGTTGTCTAGCTCATAAGGGGTACACAGTGGAAATGTATCAAATTGTATTCTCTCTAAAACATAACCTCCGTCAACAAAAATCTTGTGTAGCCAAAAATTTATTTTTACATCGTTTGGTATATCCATTGGAGTACCATTGTAATAAAATAACATTGGCGGTGTAGTAGTGTTCACAATAGATTGTTCCTCGTCAGTATATGTGTACTGTTCTTGTACCACTAATTTTTCAATGATACTGTCGTTAACTCCCCACCAATCATTCGGTATTTGTCTAACAAGATATGGTGTAAAAATTGGTTTGTTTTTTAGCGTACCTTCAGAAACATAAGCGTCAAGGGACCTCCTGTAATAATTCCCATACACACTTAATTCGGGCATTTCATTGGTAATCCATTTATTCAATAAGTTGTCTGATTCTTTGTCTGAGAAACGAATCTCTTGTTTTTGTAGTTTTGTTGTAGGTCTGACAATAATCTCTTTTTCTGCGTCTATTTTGTCTGTCCAATACTTGTCCTCACCTTTGCCGAGATAGTCGCTAAACGGCTCAATTAACACGTTCGTTGGGTCTTCTGGATTCGGTTCAAATACCAAATTAAATCTCTCTGTTAAATCTTTCAGAAAATCTTTCTGTGTAATGCTTGGGTCAATACAAGGCGGTATTCTAACCTTTGGTGTTGGAAACACAAACGGGTTTACATCTTCCATTGTAGGAGTAGCCACCAATAATCTCCAACGCTCACCTGTTGCTAACGTTTGACTTGTACCGATTCCCACCTTGCTACCATCTAGTGAACCGTCACTGTTAGAGATTCCTAGACTAAAATAGAATTGGTCTGAACCAATATCTTCATCAATTGAAAAATAAGCAAAAGTTGAAAAGAAATAATTGCCCGTTCCCAGTGTTACATTTTCTTCATTCCAATAGTAGATTGTTTCCCAACCAGGGTTGACCAGATTTAATTGTATTGTTTTTGGCACGTTCGTAGCTCCTGCAACCGAATTATCAAGCCAACAGGCGAACCATACAGACACGTTTGTTCCCACTGTTGGTGAAAAAACTATTTGGTCACCATAAGAATCTGAAAATTGAGGTGCTGTTAAAACGTTTCCTCCTGTGGCGTTACCTGTAAAATATGTTGGGTCATTATAGTCCCAGCCTGTGTTCATTAAATTAGAGCTAAGATAATAATCATTGTAAACAAAAAATTGATTTATGTTTGAGGACGGTTGAGCGCATACCCACCAATTTTGCATAGCTATATCAGGCAACGTATTGAAAATCATTCCCGCGTCAACTGATGTCCAATCACAGGTCGTCATATATAATTTTCTGAAATAATCAGAGTCTAAAAAATCAGATGTCCAAGTGAATCCCGCTTTCGCAAAGATTTTTTGTAACACTGTTCGTAATTGTAATGCAGGAGCAAGGCTTGTTATAAGATTTTTTTCATCTTGTGTAAAATTCATTATCACGTCCCCGTCAGCGTCAAGGTCATCTCCTGTGTTGTTTAGCCAAGAATTTTGTTCATCATCAAAAATTAAAGGGTTTCCCCGTCCTCTGATAGGGTACAAAACTTTTGACATATAATCTCCTGTTGACAATTGGTCTCTTATATAATCGTTGTTAAGATTTTGCAGTGTAGCGCTCCAAGACTCTTTTGTTGCTGTTTCCGTTAAATCGTGATTCAGGTCTGTGTCGTCAAGATATTGTTCTGTGGTTTCGTCATAAGTTTGAAAAGCTCTTTTTAATGTTTTACTTCCTATCACTGTAAACAACGTACTCATTTCACCAACAACAGCACAGTCGTAGTATTCGGCTTTCATAAAGATTCCCAACAACTGAAGGTTCCCTGATAACACTAAATTTCCACCAACAGTAATATCACAAGAGATTTTATCATTTTGTGAAAACACAAGTTTTTCTCTATTTACATTATACCAGTGTTCAAAGAATTTATTGTTGTCAGGAGTAAAGGGCAACTTAAAAGTCTGTGTAAATGAAGAGGACCTTTTTTGAGGTTCTTTTATATCAGCAAATTTATAGTTAACTGATATTGTGGATTTTTCATCTACATCTAAACTGAAAGCTCTTGTGTCACCAACGGAGTCGGTTTCATCAAGTCTTCTGTACGCTCTTATTTGTATTTGTTTTTTAGCCATATTATCTTGTTAAAGAATCGTCACTGAAAGCAAACTCAATGTCCATTGTAAATTGTACCAAAGGATTATCTGATAAAACGTCCTTGTGTTCCTTTTGCATATTAGTTATTGAGACTGTTTCACAGTGGTTTCTCACTCTTGTTGGATTACTTCCTGCGTCCCAATAAGGCACAATTTGTATTAGCGGTGATTTTATTAACCACTCTAAATATCGGCTGACGCTAGTTGTTACAAATCCTGTTGAAATTGTCACTTTTCTTGTCGTTTCCTGCGTGATAACGGTCTTTATGTCTTTATGCTTGGTTGGGACATTAAATCGTTTCTCCCACATTCCTTGTATTTTTTTCTGATATTTCCTTTTGGAAACAATTTTCTCTCTCCTGTGTTCTGTGAAATTAAAATAGTCCCAAGCTCCCTTGCTGTTTATCCAAGCTAATCTCACATATCGTAAAGACGTGTTATCAGGTGAAGCTGTTGTTCCTCCCTGTGTACTAAATTTGTTGCAATACTCTTGATTTAAAGCATATTTTTGATTCAAAAAATAATAAATGCCTGAGCCTTCGTTTGTACCGCCATCAATTAATTGTACAGTGTAACAAACAAAACCTGAAACGTATCCCGACAGTGTAGAGTTTTCAGTTTGTAGAGCCAAATTCATTGGTCCAACTCCTGCGTGTATTAGTCGCTCATAATCATTAACAGCACTAGCGGGTTCGCAACCACCGTTAGCAACAGTGTTATCTAAATACTGTGTTACTCCTGTTTGGTTTCCGTTTATATTATAAAAATTGAATTCTAATCTATCACTGTAACTATCGTTTGAGTACGAATCAATGTCTGCATTTCTGTAATTTAAGAATGATACAGTGTGATAATCTCCTTCGTTAACAAATTGTACATTAGGAAGTAAATTGTACGGATTCAGTGTAGATTGTTGATAATAATCTAGCCTGTAATCAGTTAACATATTTTTAGTCGCTGACTGTGAATCGTGAAAATTTAATCTAGTATTTGAATCTGTTAAATATGTAGCTCCAAAACTTGATGTAATAGGATTTAAATTGATACACGCGTTCACATAATACTTTTCATCAAAAATAGTATATGGCTGAATGTTAGGCGGTTCTGTGGGCGTTGACGCGTATTCATAACCTCCCACAAGAGTAATTTTTCTGACGATATTATTGTTTGTTCCAAAAGGTTGTCCCGCATATGTGTCTGTTCCTAGATGGTGTATTGGTGTTAATTTATTCGCCATATAGTTACCATTCAGTGGATTAGAATTATAATATGTGTAATCTAAATATGAATTGACAATATCCTTTATATCAAAAAAAGCTCTCAAATCTTCATCGTTATTTGTTCCTGTGGAATAATTGTTTCGTGCTTGTTTCAAATTAGCTATAACGGGACCTGTGGCGTCACCAAGATGTATTCTCAGTGTAAACTTTAATTTGTACACTGTACCCATAGCGTTTGTTTCGGTTAGTCCTACCACAAGATTGTCATACTTATTTGTAGCAATAAACGTTATTGCTGTTGAGGTTCCCGTGTTTCCTCTTGCGTCTTGTACCCAAGTTAATGCCATTATTCAAAAAATTTAGTTAATTGTTTGTGCATAAATTCTGTTAAATCTTGTTCAAGATTGTCCATTAATCTCTGTTCTATATTTGCGTTTTGTCTTATAACAGGAGTGGTAAAAAATCCGCTAAACGGCAAACCTCTTGTTGCTATTGCCCTCCCTATCATAAATGAAGCTGATTTTATGTTTGCTGAATCTTTTTTGATGAATCTTCCTTTTGCGTCTCTGAGTTTAATCGGCTTGTCTTTTATCCATTTTTCAACAATACCTTCTTTGATGTTTTTACCTTTGAATTGAAATCTAGGCTTCCAACCCATCATTTTATTATTCTTGCCCACTGGTTTCTCAGACCTTGCCCACTTGGGACTTCCTGTTTTAACACTTCCGTGTACTCCACTGTCTACAAAAGGCACATATTTTTCAGCTTTACCAAATGTAAATCCAACAGTGTATTCGCCTGTTTGTTGATTAAAATTAACAATGTAATCCATTTCTTTGTACAGTGTTTTTGCTTTGGTGTTTCTTTTACGTTTACTCAAGATTGCTCTTGAATAGTGTACAACTTCTTTGCCGTACGTCTGAAACAACTGTGTTGTGTTAGGTCCTTCTACTCCTGAACCTTGATATTTGAATGTTAGTTTCTCTGACATTATGTATTATCTATTTGTGGTACATCACATAACGAATTAATGTTGTTACACTCAATGCTGAACGTCCCCTGCCACCCTGTTAACATATTGTCAAAACGTGCGGTAAAAGGCTCTAAATTGATTGGGAGCTGTAATTCAACTCTACCATTGACCCAACTTGTGGAATATAAATTTTGATGATAATTAGCAATAACATCTTTCATACACATAAGTAAACTTGAATACACATCGTCTCTGTCCGCTAAGTCTTCTCTGATTACATCACATATTAATACGTTAAAAGCATATGTGGTCGTTGAGTCTCCTATATCTGTTGACAAAGGCTCAATGTACAAAAACGGATAATTGTTGAGACCGAGTTTTGACACGTCAACTTCATCAAGAGGACCGTTTTGAAATGATTGTAAAATATGGTGATTGTCAGCAATCAATTTAAATTGGTCCACCATATATCTGAAGGTGAGGTTGTTATATGTGGTGTTACTATTATCAGGCATTACACAATACTTTTTTGTTGTTGTTTTTTAAGCTCTCTGTTATAATCTTGTTGATAACACAAGAACGTCAATGTTTCATATATTTTTATTTTTGTAACAGTGTTTATCTTTAAAATATCCTCATTGGCTAATCTAAACAATATATTATACCAACCCCATTTCCCGTCCATTGTTTGCTCATCTACTTTAACACTGTTGTCTTTGTCTTCTTTTTTTGCGTTGTTTTCGAACAACTGTTGGTATCTTGTAAAAGTCTGTCGCCTAAATGAAAAAAAAAACTTATAGCTGACAGTGTAAAACTCATTGGAAATTGTTTCATTGTTTCCGCTTTACTCTCTGTTGGCTGATAATCTTCAATTTCATATCGTCCATATACGTCTTGTGGTCCAACAAGAGGTCTATACAAAATACTCATTATGTGTTCCATATTATTTAACACATTATCGTTGCAATAGGTTTCAAGGTCTATAAATTCGCCTGTTGTCATATCAGATAAATTTGGTATAAATCCATATTGTTTGCCGTTAAAATCTACAACCTGTTCAAGCTCATCTTTGTCAGGATTGTACTCTGTTATTTTTTTTAGCTCCACAGCTAATCTCTCAACGTCTTTCACTGATAGTCTTATCAGGTGTTCAGGTTTTATTCCACATAATATAGTAACACTGTCAAGCAATTTTTTTCTCTCTGTTTTATCACTGACGATATTTTCGTGATACTCCTTGTATTGCTGAATTGTTATGTCTGACCAATCAGTGGGGACGTTTACTTCTATCTTCATTTCATTAAATATAAAAAAGGTTCATTTTGTTTTTAAGACAATTTTTTTGTCTTCTAAGCGTGTTTTGTTTCCTTCGTGTCCGATTACATTCAAACTTTACAATCGTTAATTTCCATTGTAAAAACCGTCAAATTTTAAAGTTTTAAATACTGCGGTTGTAGTTGCTTTTGCTAATATAATTAAATTACATAATACTTACCACTGTGCGTTGTCATAAGTTTATTCAAACAAACATATCTAACAGCGTCACAACTGTGGTTATGGGAGTCAATCGGTTTATTTAGCAACTGACCGTTTTTGTCTGTAGACCACTTGTAATGTGTAAACTCTTTGATTGTGTTATCACTGTTCTTTGTTATGTGTATCTTGTATCGTCTCATTATATCAATCCCCATTTTAACACTGTCTGTTCCCTTCTTGGCGGGTTTGATATTGAATCCTTGTCTGTATATCTCCTCAATGCTTTTTGGCTCAGCGCTGTCACCTATTATTTCTGTTTGTCTTGTGATATTTAAGTCTCTTAACCTTTGACAAATATCTTGATTTGTTAGTCTTTTTTCATAAACAATTTCGTTCAAATACAAATTGTTATCATATTTGAATACCTCTACCACTGCGGTTGGGTCGTTTGTAAATCCAAAATCCATTCCAATTCCCACAAGAGTTGCTTTTTCATTTACAGTGTTAATTAATTGAAAGTTTCTAAAAATTGTTTCAACGGCTAATCCTATCTCACCAAGACCGTACACTGTCCAATAATTGTCGTCAAGGTCTTTAAGTCTTTCAATCTCATTTATAGTTTCTTGTGGTAAAAAAGGATTGTCTAAATATGTTGATTTTATGAAGGTTGAATCATCTCTTGGAATTACTTTGTCATATATCCAAGAATATGGGTCAGAAGGATTGTAGTCAAGAAAAATGCGCTCAGTGGTCCTTAGTATTAACTGTTGGAAGTCTTC
>Ga0208157_1000275_pt1 | contig 31061 bp, 33 predicted proteins | sample 5_EtaG_FD_184077 | JGI IMG/M metagenome (GOLD analysis project Ga0208157, IMG submission 184077) | Marine viral communities from the Subarctic Pacific Ocean - 5_ETSP_OMZ_AT15132 metaG (SPAdes) (version 2) | ecosystem: Environmental > Aquatic > Marine > Oceanic | place: Pacific Ocean | collected...
CTTGGTAGGTACCAGCCGTTGTAGACAACAAAGGTGCGTCTGCTTTCAAAAGTTCACTACCACTGTAGGAGTAGCCCATGCTTGAGCCTGCACCATAGTAGTATCGTTCCATGTCGTTGATTGTTCTCATGTAATTTCTTGCCATTCTTCATCACTCCTTTCATTGTTGGTGGAAAACACTGCCAGCAAGTCTGTGGACATCTGACCAATCCATGTTTCCAAGTTCTGCCGTTGATGGGATTTCAACGGTGGAGGTTGATTTGCGAAGTTCCGTGCCGGTGGAGGACGAACCAATGTTGTCAATTCGTGTGCTCAGGTCGGACAGAGCCTTCTCAATGTTTGCGAGAGGGGTGCGTGCATCAAAGGAATGTGCGGCTCGTGCGTCAGCATCGGCTCGCATTTCCTTGGCGAGTCTGTCAGCGAAGACAGAGCCAAGGTTGCCCTTGAATTGCTCCTCAAGTGAAGCGGCCTTGTAGACCTCGTAAGCGGCCTCAAGGTCAGCGGCACTCACATCAGATGGAGCGAGGTATCCCTTAGCGACTGCGCCGCTACCGCCGGAGTTGATTTTGCCGATTGCGTTGGTGGAAGGAGAGCCGCCCTCTTGGGCACGGCCCTTGACTTGACCAGCGAAGTAGTCAGCACCGTCTCCGATTTGCTCAGGAGTGGAGCCGAGGTTGGCTTTGGAAACGCTGTCAAAGTGGTTGCGAGCACCACTGATGTCAACGCCTTGAGATTTCAAGGTGTTTTCCATCCAGTTGAGGTAGTCAGTAGTGATAACATCGCTGTATTCACCTTTGGCCATGTCGCCACCGCCGTACATTCCTTCTTTCTTGTCTTCGTCAGCCATTTCTTTCGCCTCGTCTTTTTCTTCGTCTTTTGGCTTGTCGCCTTTTGGCTTGTCGCCTTTCTTGTCAGCCATGTGCTCTTTCAAGCCTTCGGGCATTTCACCCTTTTCCATAGCATCAAGTCGTCCGTTCAATCTGTCCAAAACACTGGACAAATCGCCCAATACATTTTCATCACTCATAGTTGTGTCCTCCTTCAATATACGGAATGTCGCCTCCGGGTTTATACCTTTTTCACAAATGGTAACTTCGTGCAGTTCCAGTTTGGAGATTTCGGTGTAATCACCGTGTTGCTGGTCACTCTTACGCATGCGCTTGAATGCCTGCCCTCCAATACTGAACCCACGAAGAGCCCCTTTGCGAATTTCATTAGCCACTTCACGGGCCTTTTCAATGTCGTCTCTCAACTGAATAACGACAAACATACCAGCGTCATCAACGCCGGATTTCCAAACACGACCGTCAGAATCAGTGTAGGCAGGTATAACTTCTCCAACTTGAATGTTAGAGTGTGCGAGTTGTACATTTCGGTAGCCATCGGCTTTCATGAAACCGTTGAAAGCATTCTTGAGAGCCCCTCTCGTAATGAGGTCGCCCTGCTTGTCAACCATCTCTACCGAAGCATATCCGGCAATAACGAGGTCATTGTCCGCCTTGACGATGCTAATGTTCCCACTGTGCTGGACAGGGGAAGTTCGCAGAGTCAGTGCAGAAGCCATTGAACCAAGAGACAACGCTCTTTGTATATAATTAAGTACGGAAGACAGCCTTGTCAGATGAGACCTCAAGAACACCCTCTTCCATAGGCACAGTCATGCGTTTTTCAGACTCTTCGTCGTCTTCTTTTGGCTCAATGGTGAAATCTTCTCCGGGCCGCTTGCGATTGTCGTAGTCAGGCATAGTTTTCTCATCGTTGAGATTGGTTGGACCCGATGGAGATTCAATCGGAGTAGCGTAATCTATCCCTAAGCCCATTGTACCAGTGCTTGATTGGCCAACGGCTCCTGCTCCACTCTTCAAAAATTTGTCAATGAGCATCAAGCCTTTGACCAAGACCTTCTTTTTCTGTTTCTCTTCCCACCAGTTCGTATCTTCTTCCTTGTGAGGTTCAATGAGCGGTTCGGCCTCACCTTCGGATTCGTGAATCTCTTCTTTCTCTGCTATCTCAAGTCCAGCCTTCAACAGCGCACCTGCTACTGGACTCCAATACGGTCGCTGACTTTCAGCAAGACGAATCAGATAGTCGTTATTGGCCAGTGGGGAATGCACCGTCCACATATTACCTCGCTGTGTACACTTGTAGAGAACATCGCCTTGAGGCATGGTAATACGAACACCCGACTTGGCTCTGCTGATTTCGCACAACCACTGGTCGCTTTCGGACTTAGCCAGCATACCAAGTGTTTCCCTACTAACCAACCCCTCGCCTTCGGCTTCTCCGATGATTTTGGAACCTGTTAGCGTGTACACATCATCACCACCGGTCGTTTCCACCTTGCCGACATTGGCAACATTAACTCTAACATGGTCACCTTCGTTGAATTTCTCAGGACTGTTGAACGCCACACCGACATCCATGTACATCTCACCTTCGGATTCTACAGCCCTGTCACCAATCTCTTCGTCTTTTGTAATCGGTCCAGTGCCAAGTCGGTAGGTGTAGGGGTCAGAACCTCGGCGCTCCAACACTCGCAAGACAACATCGCTACCGGGTTTGAGCATGACCCACTTCGGATGGCGCAATTCGCCAACCATGTAAACTGATTTGGCATCCCTGAGCAAAAGCGACTCGTGTGTCTCCATCAAACTCTTTACCGTGACTTTGAGTCCTTCATCATCGGTTAGTCTTGTATCGCTGGCACTGGGAACATGAATGTTCTCAACACCCTCCAACCCACCTCGTACAATCTTGATACGGTCGTTGAGCGGTACATCGTGAACTGCTTTCTCAGCAAACTCAATCACATCAAAGATGTAGTAGCCTTCTTCGGTCTTGATGACATCGGCATGGAAGTCCTCGTCTGTGACTTTCTTGAAGTTCTCTTTGTCTTCATCGCTGAGACTGAACGACTTGGACGACACTTCGTCATCCTCTTTCTTGACAAAGCCTCGCTCACCTTCGGGCATGTGAGAAACAATCCAGTCGCCTGTGAATCCTCGCAGGTCTTCAAGGTCGTCCAGTTCAAAAATACGGTGCATGGGTTGGAGTATAGGTACTTTCTTGCCCAAGTCTTTGCGGATGATGTCAGGGTTGGTCAAGTCGGCCAATCCAATTTCAGCCTTGGTAGTGGAATGCTTGTCACCGTGACGAGTGAGGCCTCGTTCGTCCGGCTTGAACTGCGCGCCCATACGGTCCAGTCTGTTGAGCCCGTCACGATGAACTTGGTGGTCAGGGTGTCTCAGCATCTCCATCCATTCGGAAGGTGCAACTCTGTCCCAAAACTTACCGAGCGGTTGAATCAAACGCTGTGCGTGCCCTTCGGGTACAGGCGTGATACTGACATTCCCGTTTCTTGAGATGCGGTACTTGAAGTTGGGGCGAAACTCATCGCCGAACTCGTGACGCAGACCTGTGGAATTGTACACGCTGTGAACAGAGTGAGCGTTGGGTCCGAACTGGTCAACGGGTACATCGGTCATTTCGTCAGAAGTCTCGGTGACGCTTTCAGGCATAGGTACACTGGGGTCGTTGGTCAGAATGCTGTCCAACTTCTGCATGACATTCCAATAGTCGTTTTGGTACCTCAATGTCTTCTTTCCGCCGAACTTCACATTTTTCGGAGTAGAGGGTTTGGTCTCGTGAACAATTTCACCCTGCTTACTTTCCTTGCGCTGACGACGAGGGTCACTGTTGAACGCCAAGTGGTGATGAAGGCCAAGTTGTGAGTTGCGTTCTTCGGCTCTGTGGCCGACGGTGTTGTAAATTCCGTTGACCAATCTCAAGAAGTCCATATTTCTACTTCTTGGGTCTTTCTTCAACGATTCATGCTCTTTCTCAATATCAAGGTCGGGGTGTAATTGTTGAAGGAACTGGCGCATGGTCATGATAGGCGCTGAATACGAGGGGTCTTGCTGATAATTTGGAAGGAAGGTGTTTTGGATGTAATCAAGGAAGGTGGCGTTGTGGTATTCGTTGTTGGGGTCAAGTCCCAACTGTTGCATCAGTGCCTCGTTGTCGCCCAAGGTCTCGGCACTCATCATCGTCTCGTGACCTTGAAACGCCTGCTTGACCTGCGAGCCAATGTCAAGTTGCCCACTCAATCCCTCTTTGGTGACTCGGTTATGACCTCGTGTGCGAATACCGTGCTGGTCGTGCGGTACAGTGTTGAGATAGTCGTTGGCCATCATGGCGAACATTCGCATGTTCGCTTCCACTGTTTCGTGGTCCAAGTTGGGATTGAAAATGTGGTTGAAGAGTTCAGGGTCGGACTGGAGTAGATTTTTGAGATGCACTCCTGCACTGGTCATGGCGTTGGTATCGGCCACCAACTTGTCTTGCAGAATGCCGTCGTGACCATCAACAGAAAACCTTTGACCGCGCTTTTCACTCGCCGCTTCCAACCGAGCCTCCAAGTCGTCCAATCGTTGGTTGTTTTCAACCATGCGTCTACGGATGTCTTCCATTCCGGCTTCGTCTTTGATTTCCCGATGAACCTCCATTGATTCTTGTAAAAGTGACATCTCTGCAATCGCGTTTTCATACTCTTCCGTCGCAGGTGACGGTGGCTGTCTTGATAAAATCGGGTCAACCAACCCTTGCGGACCCATGATTGTACGGTAACCAAAGTCCTGCATGGTAGGTATGTGGTGTCTTTGTCTATGTTCTTCTTTCAAACGCTCCAAAGTGCGCTCGTATTCCTTATCCAACATGTCGTGCTGTTCATCAGTGACGGCCTTACCTTTGTCCGAAGAATACCGTTGCTCAAGTGCTTCTATTTCTGCGTCCAAATCACCCATTGCTAACTCATCAGGATGTCGGCGGAGTGACATAAAGTCCTCTTCGTGGTTTCGCAAAGTTGGCTGAATCCGACGGTCCTTGATGTGCAGAACATCCTGATGCGGATTCATCGGAGCATTGGCGGCACCGAGCATGGTACCGAGAAGTGCGTAACTGTGCGCTCCGTGCGACATCATTCTTTCGTCACTGAGCGAGCCGCCTACGGCAAAGAATGGCTGGGCTACGCTCAACACACCTCTGCCGAGCAACTTTTGGTGACTGGTATCAGCCGCTTCAGCATCACCTGTACGACGGCCTTGATGGTAGTCCGAAAGTACTCGGTTATTGTACGCAGAATCCACCGTCGCACCGTGCCGTGCGAACTGAGTGTTGTAGCCGCCCGTACCTGCGATACTGGACGACATGGAAATGTTGTGAGGATTGAGATTGGTGGCCGAATCTTCCATGTGGCCTCGCACATTTGTACGAATGAGTTTTTTCCCTTGCCGCATCTCAAACATTTGATTCTCTTTCTGACCAAACGGTGCAATAAACGACATCATCCCGTAATCTGTAACTTCCCCCAGTGGACTGTACTCATGCCGACCCTCAATGCCTGCCTTGGTTCGTGAGAACAAAAGGCTGTGTTCTCTGACGCCCTCGGTTTCAGGCTCGTACTCTACCTGTGCTTGTTCTTCTTCGGGCAGATAACCTTCGGCAAATCCACTTAAAAAATTGTTTTCGTTTGACTGTTGTGCTATTTCTTTGTACGACAGCGTGTGATGGTGAATTTTGTCAAACAATTCGTTCGGGTGTTTATGAAGGCCGCCCTTGCCCTTGAACGGCAGTTGCCAATAAGTAGAGAGCGTTTCATGACCCTGCTCAGGGTTCATGTAATCGTACGCTTCATTGTCCATGGCAAAACCGTAGTGCATCGGAGCATGGTTTCTCGCCATTCTACCAACGCTGACTACATGCTTCGCATCAATGGTCCTTTTTTCAAAAATCTTGTCAATCTCTTCTTGTGTGAACTCCCCACCGTCCCACAACTCGCCGTAGGTGGGATGCTCACCGGCAGGGTACAGTTGGTGATTTTCATCTACGCCGAGAAGCATTCGCATGGTTTGGTAGCCGGGGTAGTATTCCTCCTTTCTACCCGATTTGTCCGTGCCTTGAAGTTTCTTGTAGCCCACAACTTGCAGACTTTCTCTTCCGAACTCGTCTTTGACTTTCTGCATAACAGGTACTTCTGCGTTGCTCATGGGCTCGTAAGGGCCGAGCCCTTCAACGATGTATCGGTCCGCCTCCATCTTGTTGTGATGAGCGACGGCACGGTCGTACGCATTCGGTTTACCCGGCGTTTGTGTTTCTCTCATCGCTTCATAGTTTTGAGACGGGTTGACTTCACTGGCCGAACTCGGCAGTGCTTTGGGACGAATCATCAGACCTTCACCGGGCCGTCCGGGGTCTCTTATCCAATGGTTGTAGAGTCCCGAAAATCGCTGATGAAAGTTTCTGATGAACCGTGGCATCCAGTTGGGGTTACCGTTGTGTGTGTTGGTGCGGAAGGGTTCATCGGGATTTGCCCCGTTCTTTTTCATATGGTCGTAAGCGGCGTTGCGTTGTTCGGGCGTGAGCCATTCCATACCGAAGAAGTAATCCATGAAACCAAGGTTATCCTTCCACTCCGCCTTTTTCTCGTTGATGTGACGCTTCCTCAACTCGTGCGCTACTTGGTCTTCATCCATACCTTGTTCTTCTAACGAAGCAGTCAATCTGTCTATGGACTGCTGATTGCGCTTCGTCCACTCACGATAATCATGTTCGTAAAATGCGTGATTAGTACCGTGTTCAGTATCAAGTTGGCCGTAATGAAACTTGTTGTGCAAAAAGCCGTGGTCTTCGTTATCCCTCACCCACTGCTCCCATCTACCTTCCCTATGATGGGCTTTCTGACTTTCTGACTCTGCATACGGGTCGTCAGGATGTGCATAATAATCACCGACTATGTTGTGATACTCCCCGTGAAGTGGGTTCATGTCGGAGCCAAGGTAGTTGTGCGTGCGGTACGGGTCGTTTTTGTCACCGTCTACCATCTGCCACGGTCGTCCAGCGAGTCCTTGTCCGGGGTCGGGCGGAACAATACGACTCTTGTCGTAACTGGGATTGTCGGCGAGGTTCATTCCTGCACCGTGCCCCATGTAATACGACATCTGACTTTGTTGCATACCACCGGAGGACTCCATACCCTCACCCTCAGTGTTAAGGTCGTATGAAGACGAAGGACCAGTCACCTGTTGCTCGTCCGCCTTTTTGATGACGGAGTTGAACATTTTCAACAGGGCTTCGTCTTCGTTACTGAGGATGTAGCCTCTGCGTTCTGCACTGATAGCAGAGAAGTAGAAGTCAGCACCAGCGTCAAACTTACCAATGCCGTCAATCAACGACTTGTAGAAGACTTGACGGTTCCTATCAAGGGTGTCCAGTGGGCCTTCTCGCATTCGCATCACCAGCCGTTCAAAGAATACGGCTGGAGATTCGGTCAACGGACTTCTTTAAATCACTCATTTTTGGCCCGTCGCCGCCTGTGAAGTTTTCAAGAGCGCCTGTCGTACTGAAAGCCGTCGGGTAGTAAGGGGAGGTCCGCGTCAATACATCGCTGTTTTCGGAAATGGCACCTTTGTTAGCGACATCCTCAACCTTAGGGACGGTGTTGTTGGTGTTGTAGAAAGCATTGGGAATACCAGCAGGTTGAATTTCAAAGCGAGCATGGCCCACATCAGAGCCTTCTTCTTGACCGGAGTAGTCAGGCATGCTACCTTCTTTCTTAGCAATGCGGGCTTCAAGAGCCTTGGCGGCTTTGAGAAGTTCGTATGCTTTGTCGTTCGCTTGTACAAATCTCGGTTTCATCGTATTCACTCCATACCCATTTGGTTGCCTAAAGAACCTGCATCCTTGGATTGTTCAGCCAAGGCGTGAATCTCTGACCACTCCATGTTGTGGAAGTCAGCGTTGGTCTGTGGCATATTCAAATCACTACCGTCCTGTGCTTTGAGAACCATAGCGTCAGAAATTTCACCTCTAAAGCCATCAACAAGAACATCTTCCGGTCGCTGAGTACGGGCCTGCACAAAACCTGCTTTCCTCAACATCAACGAAGGGTCACTCATTATTTTTTTGAGTTGGCGATTTTCGGCTTTCAAATCACGAAGGCCTGCATCCATAGATTCCATTTTTGTAATCAACGCACTCATCAGGCGCTCTGCAACATTTTCTCTCTCTTCTGCCACAGTCTCACCTCACAGAGTTCGGTTGTTCAATCTGCGGTTAAGAGTTCCGAATCGGTTGGTTCGGATAGTACCGGGGAGAATGTTGGAAGTAGTAGTGTGCACAGACTGTACTTCGTTTATCTTTTGTACAGGGACACCACCTGCGTAGATGTCGTTGATACCAGCACTTGATGTCATCTCACTCTTCATGACTGTGGTTTCAATGTCCTTGTTGATGTAATCGGCGTACTTCATTATTTCGTGAATGTGCGTTCTCGCAGTGATGCCGTCTTGCTTTGATAGAGCGTCATAGAACGCATCTACATGAGAGCGCATTTTTCGTGCCATAGGGTCAAGTTTCACCAAGTCCATACCCATGTCCAATACACCACTTGACTTTAAGTTTCCTAAGCCCCTCTCGGGTTCCTTGCATTAAGAATACCTTGACTGGCTTGCTCTACGCCGCCGGGTGTGGAGCCCCTCTGCTGAACACTGGACATAGGACTACCGGACCCCATGCTGGTTCTGTTCTGCGGACTCGCAGGCCCTCGGTTTCTCAACCCCATACCTTCGCCGCCGGGGTTAGGCATACCGGCCTGCGCCTGTTGGGCCATACGAGCGGCCAACTGTGGAGGAATGTTGCGACTTGGTAGTGCTCCGGGCGTTCCCATACCGCCACCCATTCGCATACCGCCCATAGGTACGCCACCGGGAGGCATACCGCCGGGAGGCATACCGCCGGGTGGTGCACCCTGTTGTGGTTGCTCAGCAGGGTCAGGTTGCTTGTAGATGAAACGAATGTCCCGATTAGCGTCTTCTTTGAGTTCAGGCTTATAGCCCAGCATCATCATGCGCTGAGCGATGTTGACTTCCATCTCATCTCTGCGTAGACGAGTGACTTCATCCTCTTCTTCATTTGGATAAAGCGTGAGTTTCCAATCAGTAACATCCATTTGGGAAACCATTCTTGGGAATAAATGGTCAATGTATACTTTGTGACCAAACTCTACAGCACGGTTGGTTACAAGAATCTGCATACCTTCGTTGTTCAATCCGCCGGATTTACCAGTGTCCATCATGAACACATTGGAAACGCCGTAGAACGCCGCAATGCGCTGTCGCATTTCGTCACGGGCGGGTATGTACTGCATTTCTTCAAGGCTGTCCATGAGTTTAACCCAGTTGACACCACCTTTGCCGCTACCTTCTGTTGCAATTTTAGGAATGTAATGCGGGTCTCTCTCCAACTTTTCATCAGTGGCTTTCCAAAATGCTTTCATTGATTCAAGATTGTCGGTGTTGATACTGAGTATACCTCGCGGAATCCTACGCTTTGAATAGGCAGTGTACATGTAGTTGTCCATAGCCGTCAAAGTCATGGCCTGTCGCCACAGCGTGGACACAGGCGACCTTCCGTACAACTTGGAAGGCTGATACTTACTTACATGGATGACTTCACCCTTGAGATAATACTGAGTTTTGCCGCTACCAGCAGTGTTGACATGGTGTACATCTTCCATTTCAGTACCGCAAGTAGGACAGGATTTGTTGTCATCTGAATACGACTTTACTTCGTTTCGGTGAATTGGACAAACACGGAAACGCCCTCCTCTTACACCACGCTTGTCGGCAATAATACGCATGAAAATGGGGTCGCCACGCACGATTTCTTTAATGCGATAGAACGCCATTTCATTGGTTTCAGGGTCAATGAAATACTCTTTGATGAGGATTAAAAAGGCATCATCAGTGATGTTAAGGTCGTACTCAATTTCTCTCATGACATCCATAAAAGTCTGTTCCATAGAGTTGCGCTGTTCAAGAAGCCACCTTGGATACATCAACTGATTAGGGTCAGGCTCAATCAAATCCATGCTTCCGCATTCTTTGCATTCTTCTACATCGTGCTGATATTCCTTGTCACAAGCAGTACACTTCTTGTGAAACTTTTTGTCCCAATAGTAGCCTCGGCGAAAAATTTCTTGTTGAAGTGTGCTGAGAACCGTTCTCAAAATGAGGTTCTCAGTAGCAACTGCGTACAGAGCAGGAATGGTGATACCTTGTGCAAGAACAGGTTCTTGGATGCCCGTTGTCCACAAAGGCATCTGCGGCTCAGGAGTGCTTCTCCTACGGAACGGATTACCGATAGATTCCAACAGTCTGCCAACTCTTCCTTTCTCTGCCATTACAATCCCTCCGCCCAACTCATGACAGTTTCACGGTCTACTCCCCATTCTCGCAAAGAGTCCTTGCCTTTAACGGTTCCATCTCTGTTAGAGAACTGTACAAACCGCTTCAACTGTGTTTTTCGCACGGGGTCTTTCTCTCCGATGTACGCCAATACTGCCTTTGCCTGCATGTCTTTCATTCTAAGATGAGGAGTTAAGTTGTCAAGGAGTTTGTTTAAATCATCCTTGGCATAAAAACTAACACGGTGCTGACTCCGTTGGTTGTCCGAGTACACTTTTTGGTCAAGTTGTAAAACGCCTGCACCAATATGCTTGTGCAACTCTTCACAGTGCATACGACCTCGGTCACCTGTGGCAATGAAGCCTGCTCTTGGCTCACCTCGTTCGGTGATGGTAATGTAACCGTCAGCGTCAAGGAAGCCAGCGGCATAAGCCCAAGCGTCTTTGAGAATTAAACCTGAACGGTCAACGCACATGTATTCTCCTTTGCGATGCGATTTGATGATGTTGATTTCTTCACCGTACATGTTCAACAACTTTGACAAGCGTGTGGAGTTAAGCCGTGGTACCCCTTTTTCTATAAGGTTCTGCGCTATCGTCCTTCCTTTCATCGCTCCTTTTTCTTTGAGTTCTTCTTTGGCAAGGTTCATCCACTTCTGTTGTTCTTTGGACAGATTATCAAACTGGTGAAGAGCGTTTCTCCAAACCTTTCTTGCGTCCTGCTTTTGTTTCATAGCACCAACCCAAGCGTTCTTTTCTTCTTCGCCCCACACATCATCAAACTCATCCAACTTAGCCAACGAGCCCTCGGCACTGTCCCAAATATGACAGGCTCTGAGTAGACTGGATTTTCTCGTGTTACCAAACAAACGCAAGGCTCGTAGGTCTTTGTTGCCCAATCCCATTTTTCGCATGGTGTCTTGATGACCGTCGGCCCAGTTCAACTTGGCCAGTGTCGCCTCTACTTCCAAACTTTTCAACGCTCGGACGCTGGCAATAATACTGTCAATTTCACCCTTGTCTTCTTTGAAAACACGACGCGCTTTTCGCAAATTGCGAATTACGGCATTAGCACTCTTGCCCAATTTATCTTCAAACCAACCTTCTCCGGTTGGACTGAAAGGAGCATACTGCGGAACTGGTAAACTCTCTTCGCTAACCAACAAAGACTGCGATGCAATGGACTTGGCGATGGTTTCGTCTACCATTGGATGGCCAAGAAGATTACTGGCGATGGTGTTGAGAATCTCATGTCCCATGTCCACCGAATGAACGGCGTTTCCTACACTCAAACTGGGCCACATAGTATCGTCCAACTTTTGGTATCACATAAATCATGCTGTGTACCAAGTTGCTCCTGCGACATTTCGTTGAGGTACATCGCCAAACCAACTATCTACACCTTCAAGGTAGTCGTCCAGTAGAACAATCGTACCTCTGAACTCCTTTGTTGCCCAGTTTGCTAACGCTACGCTGACAGCCAAGTCGTCGTGACTGCCGACTGATTCCAATCTACCGTTCTTCTGCATGCCGAACCGACTAAGTTCGGTCTCAAGTGTCCTTGTGAACTCTTTGCTTCTCTCGTCGCCCCAAGGTGTCTTGATGTGCCCTTGCTCAAAAGCAAGAAGTAGACTCATGAACATGGACTCTTTCTTGGCCCTTGTCGTCATAAAAATTTTGATAGGCATGTCTGCCGCCATCTCTCGCATCTCGGCTTCAAGCATACGCTGGAAGTTGTTGCCTTCCAATTCAATGAGGTCGGGTTGGAACTTGCTGTTGAGTGCAACCATCATACGCTTCTGTGCCATAGACGACAATCCCTTTTCGTGAACACTGTGAATCAACTGCTTCACATCTTCACCGGGCAACATACGCATGACCGTCATGGCCGTGTAGTCAGCGTTTTTGTCCGAGGAGATAGCAGGGTCGTAGCCAATGAAGTGCTGTCCGAAAATACCCGTAGACTCTCCTTTGTCGTCATACTCGTACTCGGCTTTGTCCATGAGTCGGATACTGGGGTCACGAGCCTTTTCAAGCAGACTCATGGGGAACATACTGGACATGTCGTGAATAGGTTCACAGAGGTATTCACGAGCGAACTTGATAGCAGGCATGGATTCTTCACGCTGTTTAAGAGCCGCAAGGTCCCATCGCTGAGGCCAAAGTGCTTCTCCTTTGGTGTTGATAGCAGGGTAAGTCTCTACAGTGAAGGTGTCTTTGTCCTCCAGTTCGGCGTACAAATCGTTGTACGAAAACGGCGTACCGACCATCATCAGACGACCAGTGTGGTGAAGGACAGGAAGAAGAACGGTGTAAAACCAGTCAGCCGCTCGTTGCAGTTCACCGGAAGTGGTACCCCACAAGATGTCATCGCAAACAACGACATCAGGGTGGAAACCACGAGTAGCACCACCAACCGACTTAGCCATAATACGACTGCCGTTGGTGAACTCAAAGTAAGATTTAGCCCAAGGCTTCCCTTGAGGCTTGAGTCCTGTGAGTATGTCAGCAGACTCAATGTTGTTTCGGATGAAGCGCATGTGTTCCAAGGTCTGCTCAAGGCTGTGACTAAACACCATGACATGCGTGTTAGGATTAAACGCCGCCAGCCACAGAGCGTAAGACATGAAGAACACGGACTTACCGTGGTCACGAGATGCCTTGACGCAGTAGTATTTGTTCTCATTCAAACCCTTGAGCCACTGTTCGTGATGGTGTGACAGTTCAAAGTCAAGAATCTCAGTGAAGAAATAAGCGAACGACTTCTTTGACATTTGCGTGTCCATCTCATGAACGAGGTCATTGATGTCAGCCATCAATTACCACCTTGTTGTTGTCGTTCAAGTGCTTCTTGTTCTTGAATGCGCTGAAGGCTTGTGTCAACTACGCCCACAACACCCGGATTCGTGCCCGGATTTGGCATCTCGTCTTCTTCTTCCTCTGTATCTTCGTCTCTATCGGTGACGGCTACCTTATTGCGATTAAGTGCACTGTTCGTAGCATTCGTATTAAATTGAGTACCCCTATTGTTATCCTTGTCGTTTTCAGCACCTGCACCTTCGGCTGGTGGTTGGGTAGGTGGCGGTAACATAAGTTGCGGAGGTACAGGTAAACCGGCGGCGTTGGTAGGTGCCACTGCGCCGGAGTGGTCTACCGGGTCTTCTTCAAACTGGGCAGGCTCAACTCTGACAACATTTCCGGCTCTTTGATTAAACATGTTTTGCTTTTCGGGGTCAAATGCACCTTGGAAGGCCTCTTCCATCTGTGCCATTCGGTCAGCACGGCCTTTGTCTTCTTTACCCCGCTTTATACCAAATGCTTTCGCCCTTGCCATCCTTTCTGCCTGTGCTTCTTTTGCTTGTTGAGCGGCAAGTTCGTCTTCTTGGTTCACTTCTTCAACCCGACGACGCATTGTTGCGGGATTTATACGGTCGTTGACATCGTATCGTCTGTTTTCAAAACGACCCCTTGCGCTCATACGAGCATAATCCCTTTTTGCTTCTTCGTCATAATCAGCACGAGCCTGTCGTTGACGACCTACGCCTACGAGTTTGCTTCTGCCGAGTGCTCCACCGAGTGCTTTGCCTTGGGCTCCGCCGCTTATCATTGCTTGAACGAGGCCACCAAGACTACGATGTTTTCCAGCAAGTGCGCCAAGTACACCGACAGTGCCTCCAGCGAGGCCACCTAATCGTTCTCGCTTCGTTCTACCCACGGCTGGTCCGCCGCTACTACGACCGCCGCCCACCATCATAATAGGCGGACCGCCACTAACCGTGTTGTAATTTGGCTCAATGGCCTTTACAACGAGAACCTTGTCCATCAGAACTCACCTCGTAGGAAGCCATCAAAGTAGCCCATCTTCTTCCGAATCAAATCAATGTCGCTCACGACATCACGGCTGGTACGGATGTCAGGATTCTGTTGCACCATCTCGCCTGTGACTGTGTCAAAGAATCGTTGACGAGGGTCAAGGCTCTGCTGTTGCTGAAACGCTTGTTCAGCAGGCGATGCCATGCGAGTTGCCATAGGTCTTGGCGCAACACCGACCGTGCCGCCAGCCATGGGTGCAGGTGCCGCACGAGGAGCGGGGTCAGGCTCAGGTGCCATACCACCACCCATGCCACCGCCCATACCGCCACCCATACCGCCGCCCATCATAGGCTCTTCTCGCACTGTAGAGCCTTCGGGAGCAAGCATGTGGTTGCCGTGATAAACGCGAGATTGCCAGTGTTCGGGAGCATCGTGTCGCCCAAAGTCAGGCACGGGCGTTTCAAGGTTATGGTCTTCATAACTGGTCGGGATGTCGCCGAAACTGAAACGCTTGTGCTCACTGGCTCCGAGTAACTTGTCAATGATACCTTGCACTTTATCCCTGTACTCATCAGAAACATCGGATTCTGCATCAGAGGCTCGCAGTTGTGTCAAAACACGCTCAAGTGCCTCGTCTTGCGATGCGCCGTCAGCCATCAATTTACCTGCGGCGTTGCTCAAATGCGCTACCATTTGCTTTGCTCTGTTATTGGCAGAACGAGCGAACGGTGTCCTTTCGTCCGTCTTTGCACCTGCGGCATGCTGTGCATGGAGGCGATAAGTTTCATCGTTGTGATGAGACCCAATGTTTCGGAAAATCGTACGAAAACGCTTGGCTACTCCTTCTCCGCTGTCAGAATTTAAGTTATGCGTTCCACCTTGAAAGAGTAACCGAAGCATAGACGACCTTGCGATTTGATTGAGTTCTTCGGGTTTGTGCCCGTGGTCCAACCCCAACTGGTCAAATATGGCCTGCAATTTTTGTCCGTTGAATCCTGCACCTACACCTTTACCGCCAGCACCCATCATCCTGAACGCATCGTTTGGCATCAACTCAGCGAGTTGGTGAGCGTGGACTTCAGGGTGCATTCTTTGGTCTGACATGGACTGACGCTGGTCGCCTGTCAAGTAATGGTCAGGCAACTGACCTGTGTTTTGGTACTTTTCAAAATCTTGGGTTGCAATAGACTGAACAATGCCACCGCTGAGGTCGCCGGGAAGCAAGCGGTTGAACTTTACATACCGTAGATTGTTGACCATTTTTGGGTCAGCACCATAGTTTCTCAGGACTTCGCCCAACTCTCGGTTAAAATGAGTGTACCCGCCATCAATCCAAGTACCCTCTGCTCCGCCGGGGACATTTCCGACATTCAGTGAATAAGTCATGAGTGGGCGTGGTCCGCCTTCGTGAACAGGGTCAGCACCTCTAACGAGTCTTCTGTGAGTATCTGTGTTGTTATCGTAGTACTTTGAAGCATGCACCTTGCGCCACTGTGGGCTATCAAAGTTGGGAAGTGTGTGATTGGACTGTCCTTTTCCATGAGCAACATCGTGCCGACGATTGTAAAGGTCAATGGCTTCCTGCATGACAGTCTGAGCCGACCTTGGGTCAAGTCCGAAGTCTCGCATCATTTCACGGTGCATCCAATCAATGGGATGAAGGCCACCTTCCAGTAGTTCACCCGTCTTAGGGTGATGATTGAATGGCGGATGGTCGTGTTCTTCGTGGTCATCACTGAGTCCGGCAGGCGTCGGAGCCCAACCGTGTGCAAGTTCACCATCAAAAGTAAGCCCTGCGGACTTCAAAAGAGGCTTGTTGAGAGCCTTAAGAAAATGATTCGTCCCGAAAAACGGAGTCTGCTTGAGTAGATAACTGGTCGCAGGCAGGTGAACTTTCCACATCAACCAACCCTCCCGCTACCGGGGGCGGCAAACAGAGTTGATGGTGCGCCCCAGTTCTTGGGGTCGTTCTCCAAGTCTTCTGTTGCACCTTCGTTTCTCGTGGTACTGTCCTGCCCTTCACGATGACCTGCCTTTCCTTTCTCACCGGGACCGCTGGAGACTGCTCCTTTCTTGCTTTTGTCTTTGCGTTCCAAAGCATCCTTGAGGTCTCGCATGAGTCTTCGCATCTGCGTGAACTGCATGTAGTTCATTTTCTTTCGCACTTCTTCCATGTCGGAACGAATACCTTCTATGGATTTAGCGAAACCTTTGCCTCTTTCTCGGATTGCCTGTGGCTCCTTTATTTGACCCGAGCCGCCCACCTTGGGAACGCGTGGGTTGTAATCGGTTTCTGCACCAATACCGTGCCCTGTGGGGATTTGCGGAACATTCCCCATGAGTTTTCGTCGTGCTTGGGTCGCCTGTTGCTGTCCATACTTCTGTGCGTCCAATCGCAGAGGCTGTTTGGTCTCAACACCCAAGTGCGTTCGGTGAACAGCCAATGGGGCTCGGTCCAGTCCCTGCTTCTTGCCGGGACTGACGGTTCGTGATTGTTGCTTTGAACGACGAGAGGTAGCAGTTTCAATACGAGCACCACCCGGTTGAATCTCAAACTGAGGCTGTCGCCATGACTTGTCCTTGCTTCGCCCTGCTTCGTCCAACTTGGACTTCATCAACGAGGACCAAGCGTCGTTCATTGGCTCGCTTCTATGAATATCTTGAAAAGTAGGGTGAAATCCCGCATCGCTTACAGCACTACCTTGTGCGTTAAGGTCATTTTCAACCAATCGGTAATTGTACTCATTGAGTATCTCTTCGTCATATTCAAGAATACCTTCAAGCATCCTTTGTACTTGTGTGTCCAAAACACCATTATCCATTGTTGCATATGGCCTTGGGGTGTCGGGATTCATCACTTCGGGCCTTACTTCTTCGTCAAAATACCGCTGAGTGTCTTCATCCGAGCCATCTCCAACATCGTGTACATGGGGGTCTTGCTTTAGCAAACTACTCCAAGCATCCTCCATCGGCTCACCCGTAGCGAGCATACCGCCGGGTGCTGGCATTGTACCAGTAGCGGCACCAAGACTGAGATTGCCCATGTCAGGCATACCCGTCATGGCACCGAACTGTTGACCCTCGTTGAACTGGTCGTCCATCTCAAGTGGCTCTTCTTCTTCCTCGTTCATCATCGGAGGCATCATCGGAGGTTCGGGCTTGGGTGTAGTAATCTGTAAGTGAGGAAGTTCTTCACTCATCACAGGCTTTTCTTTTTCTGCCTGCTTTTGGTCACGAACCTGCTCCATCTCCTCAGGGTCGCCATAGCCATGCTTGTAGTCGTCATCGTCCTTGGAATAACCAAGGTTGGACTCACTACGAGGCGAGTACATGCGAGTGTCGGAACCTGTAGCCATTGGCACTCATCTCACCTCACAATATGTCAAGGATGTCGTCATCCACTGTTCCGTCTGCGTTGGCGAGTAGGCTGGCCTTGACTCGCTTCCAAACATCGGGACTCTCTTTGCCTAATTCAACTTTGAGGACATTGATGGTATTATTGGCGACATTGGTCGTTGGTTCGGCCCACTTCTCTTGGTAAGCACTGAGGTCTTTCAGCGTCTCTCTAACTTCCTTGTGAAGTCGTACCATGTCGCTGATAACGCCATCATCGTGGATATTGGTTTCTAACATGTACTGAGCCAGTTTACCATTGAGTCCTTGGACATTGTTTCGCAGGATGTCAACTTCTTCGCCGACTTTGATAGCGACCACTGCCGCCGAACTCTTCTTGACAAGCGGTTGAAAGTGATGCTTCATGTGTCGGTATACCGAATCTTCACTGCATTCTAACTCATCAGCGATACTCTCACTGGTACGGTCGCCTTCAAAGTAAGCAACTTCCAATGCACTGCGATGGTCACTGGTGCAAACTGCACAGGAATGGTTCGCAGTGCTGTGGTATTCACCAACATGGTTTTTCATATGACGCTCCGCAGTATTGGTTCGCCAACCCATATCCTTGTCCATCACTTGAGGGTTAGCGATACCGTCAATGATACTCTGTTCCAAGGCATCTCGGTCAGGATGTTGACAAAAAGGACAACTTCGCTTTGTCTGACGAACCCCTCCCATACCATATCGCAGGAGGCTGACATGAATAACCTTTTTGAACAAAGTGCCCTACGAACACTGATGAAACTTCCTCGTATCAAGCCCAAAATCATGGGTGTTCCTGTGTCTATAGAGACTGTGAGAAACTTGTCAAGAGCAGGAAGAGACATTGCTATGATGAGATATGTTCCTGATGATGTTAAGCAGATTCGGCTTGACATTTGTAAAGGATGCCCCAGTTGGAAAAACTACCGCTGTACCGAATGCGGCTGTCAAATGAGGGTCAAGGTCAGCCTAACATCAAGCGAGTGCCCCCTCAAGAAATGGGGCAGGCATGTCCCGTCGTTAAATCTCGGAGATGCGGGAATAGATACCAGTGAGCATGAAAAACGCTCCAAACAGTCCTAACACAAGATAAGCCATGCTGTTGCTGTCCATTTTACTACTGGAAGTTAGCAACAACATAGACAGCGTGACAATAATAGTCAAGAGTTGAACCATTATCATGTCAACGATGACACTCTTTCTTGGAGCAAAAATCTCCATCGCTGTGTTGGATAAGCCCGTAAATCCGTAATCTCTCATCATGTTATCACCGTGTCCCCATCATTCTGCCCATAAAACTACCAGCGGCAGAGCCCGCTTTGTCCATGAATCCGTCATTTGCCAAAGCCGCGTTCAAAGCCCCTCCCATCATGGACTGCTGTGCAAATGCCGCAATCTGCTGTTGTTGCATTTCTGCCTGTTGAATACTTTGTTGACTGGCCATTTGCAGTGAACTAAATTGATTTTTGACATTCTCGGCACTCATGGTTTGAAGATTGTCAGGAAGTGAAGTGACATCCATTTTCATTTTACCTTCCTTTTCGTCAATGATGAACTCAGCGTTTTTGAGAACTTCCAACACTGAAAAACTCACGAGGTCGTTGAACATCTGCAAGAAAGTTGCCATCTGTGCTCCAACGACAAAACGGTCAATGGGTGCAAGTGTACGCATCATGGCCAGTTGAATCTCCATTTCGCTGGGAGGTGCCATTGGTTGTTGCATCATACCTTGTTGCATACCTGCTCCTCCCATCATGCCGCCCATAAACGCGTTGTTTTGGGCTTGTTGCATCATGCCATTTTGCTGTGCAAATGGGTTCATTTGAGAGTTCATAGGAGGAGCGTTAGATTGCGCTCCAAGGTTAAGTGCACCGTTTTGTTGTTGTCCATTGTTGCCAAATAACATTTTCTCACCTCACTGTGTAAATAGCCCTTGCTCTGTTTGTGGGAGGGCACCTTGATTCATAACACCATTGGTCACCTCTTGGGGTAAATTTTGAGCCACGCTGGGTGGCGGGTGTTGCATAATACCGAGATTACCGATAGCATCGGAAAGAGTCGGCGTCATGTTGGTCATTTCCTGTTGAAACAATCTTAGGTCAAAGACAATCATAGTCACATCGTTGATGCCGGTTTCCGGGTTTTTGTAGTGAAGGAGGTTAATACCGTTGTAAGCCTTGGAGTCTTTTTCCAACTGCATAAAGAACGGCTCATACTTCTTGAGGAGTTCAGGAGTATTGTCTTTCTTTCGGACTATGGATATTGGCACTGCTACTGTAGAAACCCCTTTCTTAACCATTTCTCGCATACCTGTTTTGGTCTTGTTGTGGTCTTTGTCAGCCTCGGATTCCCACTTGCACAACAAATGATACAAGTGAAGATGTTCAGGGCAGTAGGTACCCTTCATTTTGCGACCGTTCGTAACTTGTTCCCGTGCCACAAACGGCTCCGGCGTACCTGTTACTGGATTTTGCCAATACATTTCCCACAAACTCTTACCGCTTTCCTCATCGGTAATTTTAGCGTACAAGTTGTCGTACTTGATGAGTTCTTCGCAGTCGCACCCGTCAATGACGCATAGGTTGCTTTGACGATTGTAGCGATATTTCCGTCCCCAAACCCAGCGGAGAGGGTTAAACAAACTTCGCTTTGTAGGAGTTAGCAACTTACGAGCCTGCTTGATGTCCTGTTTGCGAGCCTTTCTTGGGTCAGGATGACGACTTGGGTAGAAGTTCACTTTAGGTACCTCAATGTTCTGCTTGGCTATTTCTTGCATACCTTGCTGTGCGGCTTGCATTTCCATCAACTGTTCATGACTTGCGTTCCCTTGCTGGCCCAAGGCCACCAAATGAGACTGACTCATGTTTGCCAAATTGGCGTCACTCTGCGGTACTCCATATCCTCGTAATCTCATCATTTTCTTCACCTTAACTTAACAAATCCAACATTGTATTTTCTACATTCCAACCAATTTTCGTAGCCATCATTCCCCTCTTCGTAGGAACACCCGCTTTTTGGAGGCGTACGAGGTCTTCTCGGAACGGGTCAAACATTCTGTGTTCACCAAGGCGTTGCTGTTGCCACAGTATGTTTGCTTGCTCATCCCACCATTCATCCGCTTTGTTTGCCACCAACATAACCATTTTCGGAACATATCTCTTACCTTTCCAGCGACTTTTCAAATTACGATAGCGATACTGCCTATGAACGATTGCATCTACAAGAAATTTAAATCCTCCTACGGCTTGCACAGCAGGGTCTCCTCCTTGTGTACAGCGATGGTCAAACAAAAATATGATGGCCTCTACTTGTCTCGCTACCATGTCGTCCGTCCAAAGATTCCAAAAGCGTTCTTCTCCAGCAATGTCAGAGGAATATACCACACGCTTGTCGCCTTTCCAAGAAACACGCTTCCGAGTCGCACCGGGAAGTAAAAAGCGATTGAAACCGGGTACTTTGAAGTGCTTGGTACGCTCGTCAAGTGGAATGTCCTCCATCTCTCCGGGCGTTGTCATGTAGCGGTCAAGCGTAGTTTTACCAACCATTGTCGGACCGTATACGCCTACTCGCCTTGGTTTCCAGTAGTGGTACAACTCTTTGGCGAACACCACGCCGCCAACAAGTGCGCTACCTCCCAGTGACATCAGTCTCTCCCCGAAAAAATAGCGTTTGACCAACTCTGCAACTTACCTTTGAGCCAATCACCTGAAGATTCCCACAGATTCCAATCAGTGTAAAATTCAAAAGCACTGACAACAAATGCAGTTGTCGTTGAAAATATCACCACTTTCAACCAACCCCAGCCGCGTTCGTAAGCAACATCCACCGTGTTGGCGATGTGCATGCTACGAAGGGTTTCCTCCACAGCGTCGTCGCTGGGGGTCTTGAAAATGCGACCCATGTGGCATCACTTGTCCTTTTTCTTGAATGTCCCGTCAGCGTTTCGCTGAGGTTCCTTGCCATCGTCAAAGTCAAATCCGAGAGAAAGAGGTGCAGAGGTCTTAGCAGGTACGAAGTCAACAGTACCGGTACCAGCACCCTTCATGCGTTGCTCAATCCAAGGTGGTGTTTTACCGGGGTTATGTTCCATCCAGTTAAGTTCGGACTCCAATTGTGCCTCTTGCATGCGGATTTCCATGTCTTGTCGGCGTCGGTCAAATGACATTTCCATGCTACGGTAGCGTGTACGGCGTTGCTTTTCCTGAGAAGCAATCCTTGCCCGTTCGTCCATACCTTGCTGGAAGAACATTTTGAACAAGTAGTAGGCTACACCTTGTACTGCAAATGCGGCCATAGCGTAAGTGATTCCGTTGACTGTCGGGTCATCCAATTTAAGCCAGTAACCTGCATCAAAAACAGCAATGGCTATCCCTATTGACACGGCTTGGGTGAGAATCAAACCCATCAATCTTATCTCTGCTTGGTCAGCGTCTCTCATTGGCTCTCTACCGCTCTGCACAACAATCCCTCTCGGTGTTCGCACCACTGTTGTACTCATAAAGGTATCACAAAAATATGAAAGGAGGGCCGAAGAGGGAGAGAGTGCCCCTCCGACCCGGTCACTGCGAAGCAGTCATCACTCTTCTTTCTTTTCAGAGTCAAGTTTTTCCCGCTTGCCGTCCTTTGAGGGACCGGGGCCTGCTTTAGAGCCGATAACAATGACCATACCGTGGGCTGGTTTCTTGCTTTTTTTGTCATCTGCCTTTTTCTTGTCATCGCACTTACAGTTTTTACCACATTTAGGGCACTCTGCTTTATTCATACTACAGTGCATTTTACCGATGCAGTCTTCTTTATCGCACTCGGAGCACTTTGCTTTGTACATCATTTCTTCTACTTGCTTTCTGATTTCTTCACCTGTGTTATTCACAAACATATTCTCACCTTTCGTTGTTCCAAATCCACCGAACTCTTGCTGTGCTTCAAAGCCAGTGGCCCTTGGGTCGCTACGATAAGCGTCCGGGTTCCATATCTGACGGTCAGCAACAGTGTTGCCCTGTACATTGGAAATATCATTGATGCCGAGTCCTCCTGACCCGAATCCTTGGGTTTGGCCTTGCATACCAAAGCCGCTATCTTGGTCGTTGTCTTGTCCAAGTAGTGATTGTGCGCCGTAAGCACCCATGAGCGTAGCGGCAACGGGGCCTAACTGCTCTTCTGCTTGTCCGAGTGCTTGGAAACCACGACCAAGTGTACGGTTGAATCTGCTGTCGCCAACTCTCCGTAGACCTGTGGCACCTGCATCAAAGCCTCGCCCCGCTGATTGTCGCGCCGCACCAAAAGGCGTCATGGTGGAATCAATGTAGCCTTCGGGCGTCACCTTACTACGCAAACCGGGGTACAGCATGTCCTGCTGACGAGCAACGGCCTCTGCGGTATCGCTACCAACTCGGCTGGCCGCTCTCGCTCTGTTCGCTTGCCGACCTGCTCTGACTGCCTGTGCTCCTCTCCCTGCCCCACTGACATAAGCCAAAGGATTCAAACCCTGTAATGCACCAGTAGCGAATCCAAGTGCCCGTTGACCGCCTGTAGCATCTTCAATTTCTTTTTCTGCAAGTAGACCACCTGTAAAAGGGTCTTGGAAAGTAGCACCGCCATGAAAGCCGGGGTCAAGTTTTCCTGTCTCGGGATTGAAAACCCTACCCCCTGCGCCTGTGAATCCACCCAATAAACCGAAAGCGGCGGGAACGGCCAAAGGTAAAATCTTCTCAACCTTGTCAGGGTCACCTTTCACGACCGACCAAGCGTGGTCAATCGGTAAAGAAGACTCCGACATGTATGCTGGCAGGCCTTTTATCGTGATAAGCCTGTTGGAGATACGAATAATGCTCAGAAGCCTCAATCAGCAGACACAGAGCCTCGTCGCTACCGTCCTGCAACTCTTGGATTTTCTGCAAATTCCACTTGCTGACCTTTAGAATCTCAACAAACAGGTCGTCCCAAATGCGTTGCAAGTCGTTCTCCTCTATCTGACCAGCACGACATCCGACTTAAGTGTGCCTCGCTCTTTAAAGTGGCGGGCTCTATTGGCGTGAGGGTCTTCGGCTACCAGCGTGTGGTCCTTCGTGTGGCTCATGTCAGGTCCACCCTTGCCGTCAATGCCACGGTGTCGGCGCTCTCGTCGGAGTTCACTGCGATACTTGACACGCTCCGGTGTAGACTCGTACTTCTTGTCGTACTCCAACTTGTGCCGCTTGGCTTCGGGGCTGATAGGGTTCTTGAGGACAAGAACCGATTTGACAATTGTCGGCTTCCCACCAACACCCTGCTTCTTGCTACGCTTACGCTTAGTCGCCGCACGCTTCTGCCCTTCGCTCATGGAGCCACTGGTCTTAGGAGTCTTGCTGGACACCTTAACTGATGGGCGACACTTGGGGTAGCCTTTGCTACCTTTCTTGGCCTTGCTCCTTCCGCACGGCGGGTGCTTACCGTCCTTGTCCTTGCGTGATACATCCACCCACTTCTCCTTGAACCAACGATTCAAGTCCTTAACGACGAGTGTATCGTGGCAAGTACAAGTGGACATCTATTCAGCCTCTTTTCTCTTGATTCTGCTGAGATGTTTTGTCATCATCTATAGGACCGCCTGCGGCCCAAGTGTAGCATGTTCTGTCCTTGTGACACTTGAAATCATGCATCCAACAATAACCTAAGTCACCTTCTAACGGCATACATTCTTTCATACGAGGACTAATGTCAAAAGCAATACAGTTACTACAATTTGACTCTTTGGCCACTTCGGGTGTAGTGTTCCAATGCTTTGCCGCATCAACCCAGTAACCTTCATCTGTTAAGTTCAAAGGTCCGTACTTTATATGCTCGGACTTAATAGCAGTGTTTCTATTCTTCGTATTCAACTTCAAGTCTCTTGTAGCCATAGGGCAAGTTGACCTCTGCTTGATAATGGCCCAAGCCTGTTCCATTAGTAGCATATTCATTTCTTCTTCCCCTTTTTGCCTTTGAACTTACCTTTGCAGTATTGCACGGCCCATCCATTGGCGTAGGCTGAGGGATACACCTTGAACTTACGCTTCGCCGCCGCTTTACCAGCGGGGCACAGTTTCTTTTCTAAGAAGTCAAACGCACTGCCTATGCCGACGCAATGTCCGCACTCGCAACCTTTAGCCACATCTCTTTCCGGCTCGTGTGTGTAAATGTCTCCGTCTTCATGAATGAATACTTTACCACTTCGCACCATACTGTCAAGAGTTGATTTCAAATCCTGCTCATCTGATATAACCTTTCTAAGGTTCTTCATACCAAGAGCACCGCCTTCTTTCTCAATCTCACGCAAAATAATCTGCTCTGTGCTGTCTGCTGACTTCTTCAACAAAGTCCATGCAGTTTCAAGCGAAGTCATGCTCGCTCACTCCTTGCGTCTATCAAATCTTGAAGAGTAGGCCCTCTGTACGGGCGACCCATGGTGCTTTCGCCCGAATCGGGGTCACTGACATAAAAGGAAGAAGGCATTCCTATCCCTCGTTCCTTTTCTGTTTTATAAGGCAGGTATTGATGAGGTAACCTGTGTTCGGGAGCCATATCCGATATAGAATGAGCACTTTGTCTAAACATACCCGGTGCGAAAGGAGCGTACTCGCCAGTCAACCCAGCAGGAACAACGCCCACCCGCTCCAAAGCCTCGTTGACATCTCTCAATTCTTCTTCTTCGTACACCGAAGAATAGCCGCCCTTGTCAAACCCTTCATCTGTTCTATGTTTCGGAACAGCAGGCAAGAACCCGTGCTTCTCTGCAAAAGCAAAGTTTTCCCGCTTTAAAAGAAGCCACGCTTGGTCCATTGGGTTCAACAGTTCCACCTCTTGAGTGATGCTCCCTTGGGGGTGAGTTTGCCTTTCTTGCTGGTCGGACCTTTGACACCCGACATGCGAGCGCAAAACGATTTACGACGCTTGGCAGATTTACTACCGGGTTTCAACTTACTTGGCTTTTTGGTGACGGGTGGCTTGAGGTTTGCACCCGTCTTACGCTTAGCGGCGGCACGACCTTTGGCGTTCAGCCCGCCTTTCTTGTTATGCTTGTTAGGGTTGTAGCCATGGAATGGCTTGGACTTTTTTTTGGCTTTGAGAACAGCAAGGCTGAGTTCCATCGGACTGCAACAATCACAGAACGAGACATCAGACCAATCAGTCTTACCGACGACATCCGCCTCGGTCAACCAGTCTATAGCGTCCGCCATGTGGTTTGTGACAGCAATTCTCTACATCAAGGTTTCTTCAACAGTCGCCAAGCCATGTTCATCGGCTCACCGGTTATGATGCGGTCGTCTGTAATGTCGTACTGATAGTCGGGGCTATTTTCAGGTAGAACGAAATCGTTCGTACCTTGGTCATAAAAGCGGTCCCGAGCAAGTTGATGCGCCTTTGGCAAAATTGGTTGAGGAGAGTAGCCTTGCCTCCCGTGCATGGCTTCTCTCGTTGCCTGCTCAAGAACATGGGCTGGCATCTCGGTTTGAAACTCTGAGCCGCGTCCCTGCTGTGCATCAAGTGCGTGACCAACTTCATGCGCCATGACGGGAGCGAGACGATTCGTAAAGCGACCGACCGTTTTTTCTCCGAAGTCTTGGTCTGCTGGGGCCAACATACCTTGGTCGTCAGTACGAAACATGGCCGAATCGCCGTGAAACTTGAGGCCGTAAGGTGTCAAAGCCACCATTTGATTCGTGTCTCCTTGTTCATCAGGAGCCGTATAGCCTTGCCACGCAGGGGTCAGCGAAGGCCCAGTAGGTAAATCACGAATGTCGTACATGAGTTTGCGGTCGGCTTTGAGCATTTTGTTCGCTTCATCTCGTGACCTTGCCATTTCTCTCCACGCTTCGGGAAGGTTGGAGTAGTCTTTCTCTTGAGGTATGAGTGACTGCGGCACGGTCTGTTCAGGCTCTTCGGGTTCCTGTTGCATCTCGGCAGGTACTTGGCGCTCCAAGAAATCAAACCGCTCCGGTAAGTCTTCATGAATATCCGTATTATCGTATGCACTTTCCAAACTCGTGGTAGGCGTGACCTTGATGGTCTGCCGTCTGCGGTCACTTAACGGGCGATGTCCGACTGTCGCCAAGACCAGTTTACCGGTTTTCTTGTCCAGCACAAAGTGCGGCGTCATGACCGTACCAAGTCCCATCTGCTTTTCACTTGAATCAACTTTCGGCATGTCGGTTGTGAATGCGTTAAACGCTACACTGGGTTGGTTGTGAGGCAAATCTGAATTTTGGTCACCGGGTGGCAACTTTTGGCCCATTACCTCTTTCAATTCAGGGTGATTCTCAATCAGGTCGTTCGCCATCATCGCCATGATGGCTTCAATGGTAAAGCCATACTGACCCAACCCTCTCCGTTGAAACTGATGAGGAAGGTCTTGGTCGGGGTGATACCGGTCCCGTTTGCGGTCAAGGTAGTGTTGAGTGGGTCGCACACTCACATGCTCCATACCGCCTTCTTCTATAGCGCGAATCATGCGGTCAGGGAGTGTCTTGTAGTAATCAGGAGTGAGGTCGCCGTAGAAATCAAAATCTTTGAGCAGAATCCAAGCCTGCTCAAACGGTGCGACCATAGTTGACCCATGCTACGCTACATGAAAAGCGTTGAGGTGGCTGGCAAATACCGTGAATTACTCGTCCATGGTAAATGATTTACACATCTCGCAATACCAAGCGATGCCGCGAAATACTCCTTGCAATTTCAAATACACCCGCCTTGTCGGATGGTGATGGCAATGTTCGCAACGCTTACTCTTCTTCTTTCCAGCCAAAGTAAACACCTTGCTCCATTCCTCTTAGCGCACGGAAGCGCATGGTATGGTTGAACGACTTGAGTGCTCTAACATCGTGTTCCAAGTCGCGTAAGCGTTCCCTTACCATCTTAGCGTAGACGGTTAAGACGAACAAAGCGCCGATAAACACGATGTCCCATACCATGAATCCCCGATTGGGGCTCAATACTTGAAGTTTGGTGTACCAAATCAAGCGGCTCGGTCAATTTGGTTCTGCTGAGTAGAGCCGTCTGAACGACCTCGCTGACCCGCAAATTGCATCAGACGCTGACGAATGGCTTGAGATTCATCTTCGCCGGGGTCTTGGAACATAGCCATGGTCTCTTCGTCCATAGGTACATTGAGGTCAGGCTTCTCGCCTTGTCGCACACGCTCAAGGTTTTCTCGGTAGCGGTTGCTCATTTGTCGCATCGGACGCTCTTTGCTCTCTTTGGGTTCGGTTGGCTCCCTTACGGTTTGGTCTTCAAAGGTACCGCCAGCGGCTGTAGCCATACCGGAGAGAATGTCAGCGATTTTTTCTTGCTGAGTTGGCCTGCGTTGCTCTTGAGGGTCGTCTACAAACTCACGGCTTGCACCACCGAGGCGTGCACCTGCACCCACACCTTCAACATTTTGAAGCGTGGTGGCTCGTCGTCGGCGACCACCTTGCCTCAATCGCTTTCCTTCGTCGTCCACGCCACGCAATGGTAAGTTCATACCTGCACCGGAACCGCCACGGATGTTGGTTCGTCCGCCACGCTGTCCACCGGTCAATTGACGACCAGCCGTTTGCTCCATACCTTCACGAGCCAGTCGTTGTTCCCTTGGAGAAAAGAATGATTCTTCGGGCATAAGTTCGTACCCCGGAACACGAGCCATACTGGTACCGCCACTGCCAGCCATTTCACCTACAGTGCCTCTTGGAGTGTGAGCAATCATCGTCTCAGTCATTTCTTGCAGAGGCGACAAGTCTCGCTGAACTCGGCGGTCGGTAGCAGGAAGTGCTTCGGGCGCAAATTCTTCGCCGGGGCGCATGTCGCCAGCCTCAGAAGGCATGTCCACCTTCCGAGAAGGTGTTACCATTTGGTCTCCTTCATACTCAGCGGGCATGGTTCGTCGCATGTGCATAACATCACCAAGGCCTTCTTCCCCGGCTTCGGCTCTGCGCCGTGCAAGCATCTGCAAAACAGCAGGAGGAAGCGTTCCCGTGTAGCCCTGTTGACCGGGGATGGCTTTCAGTAAATTCCAAGCGTGCATAAATGCGCTCATGCACTGGGGATAGCGTCATTGGTTAAAGACATACTGATGCGCTCGGCCAGTCGTTCGGCCAACCCAAGTCGCTTTTCGTCAACACCAGTGTGAAAGCCCCATGCGTGCAGGTGCCTGACGAGCGTGGTGGTGTTGATGTTGGCTCCACTGCCCTCGGCAAAAGGACAACCGCCGAGCCCACCGATGCTGGAATCAAACTGGCGTATGCCATTAAGTAAGCCACTTCTTACTAAGGCCACTGCTCGGCCTTCGTCGTCTTTATGGTGCAAGTGAAGCGCCGCTTTGATGCCCTCGTTCTTCGCCAGTTCGGCCAGTTCAGCGACTTCTTTCGCCGTCCCGACGCCCACGGTATCGGAAAACACAACAGTGTGGCCGAACATCTTGGCATCTCGGATGCACGAAATAAGTGTGGAAATTGAAGGCATTCCGCTGTAAGGCGAACCGAAAGCCATGCTGATGTAGACTCGGACATTTTTCTTGGGCACCTTGTCCATGAAGGTCTTGTACATCAGCACAATCTCACTGCGGGTCTTGCCCATGTTCTTCATGTTGAAAGTCTCGCAGGGTGAAAATACAATGTTGAACTTTTCTACACCAGCGGCTACGCCCCTGTCGTAGCCACGCTTGTTCATCACCAATGCACTGCCACGGTCAAACACCTGCTCAGCGTCTGCCATTTGCGGCACAAGGCGAGGGTGAGCAAAACTCACTTCCTCAATGTCAGCAAGCCCGCTGTCGTACAGAAGGCTGATGAGTTCCCGTTTTGTCTCGGTAGGTACGAAGGGCTTGATGTACTGGAGTCCATCACGAGGGCCAACCTCGTAGATGGAGATGTTCACTGGATTCCTCTCCGCATGCCGTTGAAGCAGGCTTGGTGAAAAGCCTCCTCGTCTTCAATGTAAATCACGGTGTCCATGGGGTCGGGCGTTGCCAGCCAAATGGTCACAAACCCTGCGATAAATGAGAGGATGAAGAGTGTCGGCAACAGCATGTGCAGACCGAGCGCGGTGTAGAAATTAAACTTGTCGGCCAACGCCTTCATGGCAAGTAGCCCAAGTCACTAAAAGGCGACGGGGGATAAAGTCGCCTTAACTCTTCATCAGTCGGGTCGCGACCTTCGTCCCGAGTAAACTGGTTAATTCTACCTTGAGGTGTGTTTCGTCCTGCTGACACGCGGATGGGGTAAGACGGCCTTGGTTGTCTTGAAATGCCCATGGGTTGGGACAATTCATCCTTATCTTGGTGGGGGTTTACAAAGCCACCTTCCAAATAGGTTGGCGCTTCTTGAATGCGGTCTTCTGCATTGTATTCGGGCATAGACACAGGTCGGCCTCGGTATGGCAACGAGCGGAGATTAACTGGCCCGCCCATAAAACTACGCTCACGGCCTGAGTTTTCCGAAGGGTCCATGAGTCTCTGCATTGTTCTCATACGCTCTCGTGAGTCTTGTGTTGGGAACGGGCTTACTCCGGCGATATTCTGCGGCTTTCGTAGAGCCATTGAGTAGGCATTGGGGTCAATGGTTCCGAGATTAGACACTGGTCGTTGGAGTCCATGGGCTTCGGCAAGGTCAGGGTGAGTGTCATAGTCACGGTATTGACTGTACGCCTGCATGCGGGGGTCTGATTTGAGAAGCGACCAAGCCTGTTCCAGTGGCGTCATCATGGTATCATCTCGTGGTGTAGACTCAGCCGAGTAGTGCCATCAACTCTTCATCGGTTGGCTGTCTTGCATTATCATAGTAGAAGCGGTCAATACTTGCTTGAGGTGAACTTGATGGTGGTTGGCTGAGCGCAAACCCACGCTCTTCCGGCCTACTCATTCTACTTATCTTCGGCCCTTCAAAACCCCCTACCAAATCAGTGCGTGGGATGGATGGGTCCTCAGCATAAGCGGTGCTTCGGTAATTGGGCTTTCCTGTTAAATTGATTGGCGAAAGGCTATCAAATTTGCTCTCATAACCTAAATTCTTTGTCGGGTCCATGAGACTTTGCATTACCGCATGGCGTTGAGCAGGGGTAAGGTACTGCGATAGTGCCATTGAGTAGGCATTGGGGTCAACGGTCCCGAGGTTTCCGACTCTACCTTCCAAATCATGGTGCTCTGCAAGGTCGGGATGCCTTCTTCCAAACCTCGTCCTCGCCGTGTGCGCTTGCATGCGAGGGTCAGACTTGAGCACGCTCCAAGCGATGTCAATAGGCCGACCCATGACTATCGGAGGCGGGCTTAGGTAAAAAAGCCAGTGGTCTCTTTGTGATACCAAAACTTTTGTCACAATTTTTTTTGTGGAGCGCCGTGTGGGGTTAAAGGAGGCTAAACTCCCGTCTAAACTCCATCTCTCCGTCTAAACTGGGGCGTCTAAACTGGCCGTCTAAACCGCAGTAGCCCGTTCTATAGACCGTGGCACGGCGTCGTCTAAACTGCCTCGTGTCATGCGTACGCCTATAGGTGGTAGCGAGCCCGCTCCCGTTTGCGTAAGCCACCCGTCCCTCTCGTATGCGGGCGGGCCTGCTGGTTTTGCGTGGGCTACCCCTGCCAGTACCAGCCGTCCCGCTGGTGTGCGGGTAGGTTGGGCGTGGGGAGGAGTCCCTCAACCCACAC
>Ga0208157_1000276_pt1 | contig 30970 bp, 45 predicted proteins | sample 5_EtaG_FD_184077 | JGI IMG/M metagenome (GOLD analysis project Ga0208157, IMG submission 184077) | Marine viral communities from the Subarctic Pacific Ocean - 5_ETSP_OMZ_AT15132 metaG (SPAdes) (version 2) | ecosystem: Environmental > Aquatic > Marine > Oceanic | place: Pacific Ocean | collected...
GATAGAGGCTTTGAAGTAGTTGGAGATGTTAAGTTTTTGGATTTAATAAATGAAGATGGAGAGCTTACAGTGATTGGTTCTGTTATAGATTGTAGCACATCTCATACGGGAGCAAGATTTATACAATGGCATCACACCTTAGACACTCAGCAGTTATTGGATGCAGATGAGGCAGGGGATGATGATTTGCGACTTACAAAGCCAGCACTAGACAACGCCTTAGAGTTAATGACTAAATGAGAGTAAAATCTGAATTAGGACTAAAAGCTGCACAGAAGCCGTTTAAAGGTGATTTATGGTATGGCATGGGTTCATCTACTCAAAGTAACTTTAGCGCAGAAAAAAGCCAGCGTAAACGTCCGTATCGGTCTGTTAGGTTTGGCTCATCTGTTAAAGAGTGGTTAGTGTGTAAAAAAATGGTATTTTTAAGAGAAAACGGCTATACTTACGGAGGTATAGCAAAGTATTTAAACGATGCAGGTATCAAGACTAAAGCAGACAGGCCGTGGAATTACAACACTGCACGGTTTGTGACGCTAAGAGCAAAAGAGGAAATCGAGAATGGACGAAACGATTAAGCACAAAATAAAACAATCATACAACAGGTTGAGTGCCTTGTTAGTTTTCATAGCTAACGCATTCACATTAATGTATGTGGGCGGCATGGCATACAATGACGCTCTTTGGTTTGGTTCGGTAAGTGGTGCTTTCACATATACCATACTCTCCACAATAGCAGATTCGCAAGATTTAGAAGAATTTGCAGAGAGAAAGAAAAAACCTTCGGGTTATCAAAATCAAGGAATGTTCAGTAATGCTATGAACTATATGGAAAACAGAACAGGCTGGGACATGAACCGTGACGGTCATGTAGGGCAACCAATCCCACCTAACATGATGCCATATCAGCAATACCAACAACAACAGCAACAACCAATGCCTATGCCAGCACAGGCTGGTGGATATATCAATCCAAACACTGGTGAGTTGTTAGAAGCGGAACAAGGACCGCACATTGATAAGATAGCTAAGAAGGGTAACAAATAGTGGATGAGGGTCTAATTTTTGCATGGTTTATCGCAGTAGCGTTATGCGTTTCAGCAGCGATTAAGAGAGCAAAAAAGTCAGCCTTTAGCGATTATAAAATAAGAAGTTTACAAGGAAAGGCAGCAGCGCAAGTATTTGGTGTTTTAGGACTTATAGTATTTGGAGTAGGTCTAATGATGTACAGTGGCTTATTGGCCCGTACAGAGTACATTGTAGGGATATCAGCACTTACGTATGCAGCATTTTCACAATACAGTCCTGTTAATGGGGCATTATCTTTTCTTACAGTAGCATACAAAACAGAGTTTGCTATAGATGATTGGGTAAGAATCTCTAATGAAGCAGGACAAATAAAAGGAAAAGTCAAAGATTTTAGTTTGAAGGGCGTAAAGCTTAAGACGTTCGACATGTCTGAGGCAATTGTCTCCTGTGACGAATTGCTTCACTCTGTCGTAGAGAATTTGACACCTTCAGACATATTCAGATGGGAGACACCTGTTTCTATTTCTAAGATGGTTCCTGTTAAAAACATAGAAAATACGGTCAATGCCGTACTTTCTCAGCACAGTTTAGAATCATTAGTAGACGAGGAAGGGTTTGCACAGAAAGCATACATTGAGTTTCATGATGACAAGCTAGATTTCAAACCTAACTTTCGTAGGATAAGTATATATACGTATCATCCAAAATGGATTCCTATGCCTGATGGAGCGGAACCAATCGGATACGAGGTCGCTTACCAACTCTCTAGGGAGTTTAAGCGTGATATGTATGAGAAGATGGATTCGCAAAAGAATGCATATGTAGATGTGGTGAGACCATGAGATTCATAAGAAATATGTTGTTTAGCACTGGTAGGTATCCTAGCACAATGGGTGCAGGAGGCCAACAAGACGTAGAGTTTTGTAGATACATAGAATGGGTTTGGTTCAAAAGATGTGTATGGCTTATGGGTATAGGCCTTGCATTTGGTGGAATTGGACTTTATGTAGGTTATTATTATGATACGGTAGTTACAGAATACGGTATGGCAATATGGGGAGTTGCTTGGTTATACAATGGATTCTTGATGTTTGTCTTAGCTGTAAGTGTAATATTATCAACAATCAAAGCATTGGTAGTCAAAGCGTTTATCAGTCCAGAAGTGCAGGTAGGACAAGCTGCGACAAGGACTGCACAGATGATGAGAAAAGGTGGACTATGAAGATTAAATGGATTAAAGAAATGATTGACCTTGTGAAGGAACACAAGAGGAGGAACGCTTAATGGCAGGACCGCCACAGATGACGACCCTAGCACGAAAACCTCAACACACACAACCTGAGGAACCCCAAAGAGATGTGGCCCCTGCCCCTAATGTTCTTACAAGACAACCAGTTCAACAACAGATGATGCCTAGTGCAGAAACTATGTCTGATGAAGAATTGGACTTGTATGTAAAACGTCTCAGTATGAGGCACAAAAGGCTATCACGAAAGTGGTGGGGGTTAAGGCGGAAACATGGCAAAGACGAGTGTCCTTATTGTGGCATGCTTACGGGGGGCGGATTCTGTAAGTTACACCAACGTGACTATGATGAGTATCTCTCGGCTTTGTCAACCCGTCAGAATAGGAGGTTCGGATTATGAACATTACAGTTACAGTCGAAGGACTTGACAACTACGAAGTATATTGGAGGAAATTATGAGTGGATACGCAGGAAGCCCATCAGGATACCTAAACCCTGTAGCGGTAGATAAGATACAGCATCCAGATTACGATGCGAAGGCAGCAGAGAATACGACGATGAGAATGGTACAGTACTTGTATCCCGTCATTAAAAACTCTGTAGAAATGTTAGAAGCACTATGTAAGGAAACAGATGTACAAGTCCCTACAGATTTAGCAGACAATATGGAATTTTTAAAGACAGTCTATAACACACAGATAGACTGGCATCCTAGAACTATGTATGGTGACGAGGCTGCGGAGGAGCTTAATGCTCGTCTCACCTTGCATGAGGAGTGGGCTACAGAGGACAATGCACATCATAGCGTATTGAATTGGCAGAATCCTTACGGAAGCGATGGCCAACTTCAACAAGCTCCTGCCGTGACTCAACAACCAATTATGCCAAACCCATATATGCAGCAGCAAATGCCTATGCAGGGTGGGGCTAGTATGTTTAAGCCGTGGACATGGTTCGGCGTAGGCGGTGCAGCAGCCACCCAACCTCAAGCTTGGCAGTTACCACCTCCAGCGTTAGACACACTAGCTAACGGAGAACAGTTCTATACAGCAAATGGCGGAGGACCTCCACCATTGGCACAACAGCAAGGATACCTTACGTTACCAGTCGGAGCAATCGGCTGGAACATGGCAGGACAACCTATCGACATGAACGGTATGGTTGTAGCAACTACTGGCGAAAAGTTGATGAATACGGCGCTCAGTAGGATTCTGTAATGGCAGCAATATACTGTTCAGCATCACAAGTAGCAGAGTTTCTTCAGGTAGATAATTTTAGCGGTTCTACTACTCCGACAACGGCAGTTGTAGAGTCATTTATAGAAATGGCACAAGAAAGAATAAATCAACTTACAGACCACGCATGGAATGACAATGCAGCCACAAGAGGTAATGTTACAGAAGAACGAGTAAGAATACAACGTGTGCGCAATCAGGGATTTAACGTGTACGGTAGAATACAATTAAGACATTTTCCTATTTTGGCTTTAGACAATGGTCAAGGAGATTTATTGAATATTTGGCAAGATTCTGCATATGTAGATTATTTACATCCTTCATCTGGTAAAACAGGAAGTGGTACTCCTACAGATATAGTTGGTAAGGATTATTGGCAAGATACACACAGAGGAACTATTTACATTGCTAATTATAATACGATAAACAATTTAATTGGCAGCCCTAGTGATGTAGATGCTTATGTAACTTACAGATATGCAACTGCAACTACTCCAGCAGACATTACATTAGCTACAATATATTTTACAGCATCTACGATTGCAATGAATGATGATTTAAATCTTATGCAAGAGGCAGATGATTCTATGGATAATGCTACTAAATCTCAGAAGTTTGAAGAAATGGCAATGAAAATTCTTACAGATAATAAAAGATTAGACCGCAAATTCACAATGGCAAGAGCAGTTGGTGGATTAGGTGTAGGTAACGTGGTGTTGCCATAATGTCTACGACTTACGCACAATTAGATGACCCTGTTACTACTGTATCTAAATTATTAGATACTAATTGGACAAGTGCAAGAACGGATAGTACAAAGCCATCTATTGGTGACACTTGGGATTTAAACAAAGTAAATTTGAAAAATACAGATGTTGTTAGATGTTACGAAGTAGCAGCTACGCATGATTTTCTAGGAGTTGGTAATGGCCTTGACAAAGGTACAGTTACCATTTCTATAGATATGGCAACTAAGGTAAGTAGGTCAAGACTTAGAAAACTTTATTCAGAAGTAGTTTCTATAATTAGAAACATTAGAGCAGGTGCTATAACACTTGATAATACAAGTGAATCTAATGGCACTTATGCAGAGATAAAATTATTATCTCGTGTAGACCAGTCCGACAAAAATCGTCGCTGGTATCGTTACGTTCTCGATTGTGAAATCACAAGTTACGAGGCGGTGGTATAATGGTAAGAAAAGCACAAGATATACAAGCAGCATTTGAAGTAGAGGACAGTTATGGAGACGCTCCAGACACAGAACTCTTTCACTTAGGTCTACTGGACACATTTGACCCAAGACAGGTAAACATGAATATTACACCTGTACCAAGTATTGGGCAGTCAACAGATGCACATCATGCGTCTGGGCCGATTGACGTTACGTTACCTTTGAAGGTAGCATGTCAAGGCACTGGTTGGCAAGAACTTCTTGGTAATGCAATAGGTAGAACAAATGTTGACCAACCTAATATTAATCCAATAGATGCAAAGTCAGGCATTGATGCGCCACATAGTCTTACTACTAATACATACTCACACGCAATATTAGCTAAAGATTTATCAACAGGACATCACACATTGTGTAATGGTGTTGTGGTTAATGAAGCTACATTAGAAGCTGATTATACCGCAGGAGGTTACATTACTTTAGATACTTCTTGCACTGCTCAGTTTTCTGAGGATTCAGACAGCGGTACTTTTACTTTTAATCCTACAGGCGGCGGTGCTATGAATTATAATAATCTACCTTTTCCAAGCCCACCTACTAGCGACCCCTTACTTCCAAGTAATTTAACTATAAGTTATTCTACAGCTACAGTTGACGGAATACGTATAAATGATACTGCTGGAAATTACGTAGAAGTTGGCGAACGTTACATGCGTTTCCTTACAGAAGCAGATGCTTTAGATACAGATTACGCACAAAATGCAGATGCTAATAACACACTTGTAGAAAATGGAGTTCTTGATTTAGGAGCTTCTGCTTATGATGCTGACAATAAATTAACGACTTTAGTTGCAGCAATAAACGCACACAGCGGTGCAAGCCCAGCAACTCGAGTTGCAGGTCAAACAGTAGAGCCTCAAAATTTAATGAAAGGAGTTTACAAATTAACAGGGTCAGATGTTACAATACCTGTTGTTAATTCTACAACAACAACTCTTACTGAATTTCCTAATGTTAAAACAGCTTCTTTGAAAATTACAAATAATAATACACCAATACCAGGTAAAGTAGATGGTAAATGGTTACAAAATTACAAAATTGCAAGAGGTAAAGCAGATATAACTTTAGACATTACAATGACTCCAAACAATGAAGATTTGTATGATTTATATGTAGCTCAAACAACTCTTCCATTAGTTAGATTAGATTTTGGCGCAGGCAATGGTTCTATCGCCCTTACAAACGGAACTATAACTTCTTTTACAAGACCACTTACAGGTGGTGCAGAAGTAGTTGATACATTAAGTATTAAGTTCAGAGGTAATGGAGATTACAGAAACTATAGTGCATTTGCAATTAGCGCTGATTTCACATTACAGTAGGTAGGTAAATGGTAAGCACAACAGGTCAATTAGACGCCCCACTATTAGACATAGGAGCAGTCCAGAGAGAATACTGGGAAAGAAAAACTGTCTATTTACCTAGCTTAGAAAAGTTACAAAAACCTAAAGGAATACGTGGTTGGTTCCAAAAAACGCACACACCTGTGATAGTTTTACGCAGGTTAAAAGACTCAGAATGGCAAAGTATTAATGACAAATTTCTTGATTTACGCACAGAATTAGCTAAAGATGCTAATTTATTACATGCTTTGGTCAACAAAGTGTCTGAAAAAGGTCATTTATCACAAGATGAAAAGAAATTTTTGTCAGTTTCTACAAATAAAGCAATGCCAATCTATATTGGCATGCTAGAATTGATGATTGACGAGCCTAAGATGGAATATTCACAGGTTGAGGCTCTTTTAGATATAGTTGACCAGCACGATAAAGACACATTGATGGCTTATGTCAATACACTTACGTCAGAAAAGATGAGTGTTGCACAAGCAGTAGCTAACGAGCGTATGGATGAGGTTGATGGAATCCGCACAAAAATGATGAGGGACTTGAAACTTGGCTGAAGAGTATGTAATCAGTGTTGTTTTAGAGGGTAACGCTAATAGTATGGTTGGCGCAACAAACAAAGCTACTCAAAGTCAAAAAAATCTAAAGAAAAGTACAGATAGTGCAAATATTGCTTTATTAGCAAACATTGCAGTATTTCAAGCGTCAGTTGCAGCTTTGAATCAAGTAAGTGGTGGTTTGAATAAAACTGCTGGAGCATTAGATAAAGTTGGCGCTAAAGATACTGCTAAAGCAGTAAGAGGTGTTGCAACTGCGTTTGAGTTAGTAGCAGGTCCGTTAGAAGTTATACTTGCAGGATTTACTTTTTACATTGTTTTATCAAGTCAAGCCGCAACAGGCGCTATTGGATTTTCTCTTGCTAACTTTACACTTGCAGGGTCATTAGTGGCTGTAAAAACTGCAATGCTTGGAGTTTTAGCTACCTTTGGACCTTTCTTATTGGTAGCAGGTGTAGTATTATTATTAGCAAAACATTTTGATATTTTTGGAAAAGCAGTTGATGCACTTTTAACTCCATTACAAACTCTTAAAAACTTATTAGAGGGCATTGCAGAAGCGGTTGAATTTGTTGAAGGTGGATTTAGTAAACTTGGCGGTACTTTTAGTGATTTATCAGGCGGTATCTTTAACTCGCCAACAGCTCTGATTAAAGGTGGTGCATAATGGCAAGTAATGGTCAACAGCGTTTGTATATTCCACATAGCACTATGCCTTCAGCAGAAGTAGTAGCTAAAACTATACTAGTAGAAGCTGGTAGTACTACTGGAGCAAACACATGTTATGATTATCTAAAATTTGGTTATGATACTACTAGTACTAATTATCATAGAGGTATAATTACTATTAAATTACCTTTATTGGAAGATGTATTTGGCGATGTAACGACTGGTTTGTACAACTCTGATACGCCTGTTGGAGATATAGAAAATATTGCTATTAGATTAGACCCAGGAAATCAAGTTCTAAATTTAGGCAAATATCATATTTACAAGATTAAAAAACGTTACACTCAATACGCTGCTGGAATAAATGGGACTGTCTCATCTGGAGGTGGACATTCTTCAAATCATGTGCAAACTGACTATACTACTTGGAATAGTTATGCAACTAGTGAAATGAGTAAAGATACTGATGTAGATAATCTTGGGTATGTTTTTTGGGACACGCCTGGTGCTTTTGTAAAAGGTATTGCTGTGCAAGGCGCTAGTGGAACTAAAGTGCCTACAGGTTCAGGCAGTGCAGATTTAGACCAATCTACAGATTATGGTCATGGAGCTAATGGGATTATTCATATGTTTAATGTTGAAAATCATGGGTCAGATAATACAATTACAATTCCTTTAAAACCATTGCTTGATGCAGATTCTTTTACTTGGGGAGATACATTTAGATTATTAATTAAACATGAAGGCGCTGTTGACAAAGGCTTTGGCACTTCTGACCAAGACGCAGATTGGGGAGATGAAGCACATTATAATCAACAAACACTTATTTCATGTGATGCAAGTACTTTTGGTGGCACTGTTAGTTCAAGCCTTGTACAGGTTGAAATCATATATCAAGATGCACCTCCTACAAAACCAATCATAAAATTATCAGCAGACCCTATAGATTTTAGAACTCCTATTGTTACTTTTACTACCTTTCCTAGTGATGCAGATATACAAACTGTAGCATTACATCACAACACATCAAACGCATTTACTTTTGATGGTAGTGGTAGTGACGTAAGAACAAACTTAACAAGTTTTAATTCTGAGACTTATCGAGATTTAGAAAGCACTAATTTTTTAAATAATACAGGCACTAAAAATTATTTTTTAACGGCAGTTGCTAGCGACAATACTAGTCACGTACAAGGTAATGTAATCAATAAAGGTCGCATGGCATGTTCTGGAGCAATTGTCAATACAACTAGTATAGGAACTCAAGTTACCTTAACAGTTACAGGCAGCGGTGGGGATTTTTCTGGTAAATTTATTAAGGTTGGAGTTAATTGGGATAGTGGAGCTTCTGATAAAATATCTGATTATAGAATAGTTACACTCACAGAAGAGTCAACAACTGCCCAAATAACGCACACATATGATACTAGTGATGTCTTTCAAGTAAAATTGTTTACAGTAGATAGAGATGGATTTAGAAGTGATAAAACTAATGCTGCAAATAATACAGTTGTAAAACCAATAGGAACTACAGACCGAGCGGCAGTTGCTAAACTAAGTGTAAGTAGAGATACTGCTGTAAGAGCTAGATATGGCGATTCTTTTTCTGTTATTACTTTATCTGGTGCGCAAGGTTATGCTGTCGGTAGTGACAAACGTGTTGGTACATATTTATTCAAACATAATAATGCAAGTGACGCAAATCCACTAACTACAAATCCTTTAGGTAATAATAATGATTCTTTTAATTCTGTAAGTGGTATTGTAAAACTTAGATGTAATCAAGATGGTCGAGAGGGTACTGTTCTGAAAGTATGGGGTTGGTGTTCTGTTGAAGCTGATGGCACACCTGTTGCAGATAACTCTGCTAACTTTGACCACTATGAATGGCAAGTACACTCTGTTAGTCCTAGTGCCTCTGCAAACGTAGTGGGTACACAAGCACAAACTGGTGACCCTAGTGAAGATGTCTATTATAAATCTGTAGAATTTGTAGCCTTAGATGCTATTGATGCTGATGATAATGGCACTGCTACTTCTGTAGGAACAGTCAATAGATATGTTTTAGTTGATGGTGCAGGAAATATAATCAATAGTGAAATAAGAGGAACTGCTAATGATTATTCTTTTGGTGGATATATTACCACTGGTGATATCACTGTTGCTTTCCATGATACTAATAAAACTATCACAAGAAGTAGTGGTAGTTTCTTAACTGATGGATTTGAAGTAGGTGATGTTGTAATGATTGGCGGTATGTTAGAGGATTCTGTAAATAATATTTTTACAAAAATTACAGCACTTACAGCAACTATCATGACAGTTGAAGATGATTTAGAAGATGGAGATGGTAGTAATGCTAATGTAAAAATATTAAAAGCACAAGGACCAACTTTACAAGTCGCATCTTATGATGAGAGTTCTCCTACATTTACACACAAAATAGTTCCAATAAATATAAATCAAAGTTCAGCAGTTAATGATATTGAAAAGGGTGGAGCTGATGCTACCAATAATGCTCCTGTATCTACTGAAGTTACACAACAAGTTATATTTGAAAGTGAAGAATACCACACTTATGATTTTGATACTGAAGCAGATGCACGTAACATATCTATAACAAATGCTGTATTAAGTAGACGTGGAGGCATTGCAGGTGCAATGCCATTGGGTCAGGGCAGGTATCCTATCTCACCTACTAGAACGTCTCTAGGATTGCCTACAATGGCTATTTCGGTACGTGCGCACACACAAGCAGGTTACAGAAAACTTTGGAATCTTATACAAGGTGATAGATATGAGTGGTCAACTATTGATTCTAAAAAAGTAGACTCGCCTGATAATTCGTTCAGGCAGTTAAGATTAAAGATAATTGATGGTACTTTGAATAAAGACCCTTCACTTGCAAATGAATACACTGCTACTCTAAACTTTTTAGTTATTGGTGAGTTGGTTACGTAATGCCTGTACAGAAGGGGCATTTGTTACAAAGCCCTCATGTAGATATTGTTGTTGATGACGTCATATTAAATGATATTGTTTCTATTAGTCTTACACATGAATTAAATAAAGCAAGAGTTTTGACATGTAGGTTTAGAGGAGATACTGCATTACTACATTGTCGTTTAGGTTCTATTGTATCTTTAAGGCAACATATAGGTAAACCCACTAGTGGAGTATTTAGTGATGACAATTCTTTTTTAGGAATTATAAAAAATGTGTCTCCCTCTGATGAAGAGCATCAGTTTATTGCATTTGATTTTACAACATTACTTGCAGAATCTCAATTAATTAATTTTAAAGCTGAAGATTATGTTGGAGAAGATTTGTACTTTGCAGCCGCAAATGCTTGTGATTTCAAATATCATGGAGAAGTTTCTCGTATGGCAAATACTAGTATTGATGTATCAAATCTAAAAAGTGGTTCTGGTGTTTTTATAACAAAAGATATGAATTTGTTTGGTTGGAAAACTCGTAAAGAATTTATTGATGCTTGTTTTAATGAAATGAAAGTGTTAAGAGATGATGCACATCATCCACAATTTGCAATACAACAATTTCATTATGCAATTCATAAAGATAATATTATGAGTTTTTTTGCTCCAGACCCTTTACATAAACAAGCAATACCATCACTTACATTATCAAAAGACAACAATAACATACCTGCAAAAGGAATAGTATCGCAAATAGATACAACTAAATTAGTTAATGCAATTACTGTAGTAAGTAAAACAGACTCTAATATTTATGCACAAAGAGAAAATGCATCTAGTATTGCACGCTTTGGTGTTATATCTAAGTTTATACAATTAGATACTGATGACATAAATGCTTTGGATAATGCTGCTGAAATTATTTTAAGACGATTTGATAAACCATCTATATTCTATAATATTGTTTCTGTTGAACCAACTAATTTACATCTAGGTGATTTGGTAAGAGTTGACTTACCACGATTAAATATTGATGAGATATTACCAATAACATCTATAACCTTAGATATAGGTACAGAAGTACAGTATCAATTCAAAGTAGGAGAAAGAACTTTAACTATACAAGAAGAATTAGAAATAGTTTCTAATCCAACTAATAGATAGAGACACACACCTTTGTTTCCACTGGAACTATTTAGTAAAGTCTCTACAAATTTTTTATAGTTTTTAGAGAGGTACGGCGGCTTATTAGCTATATAAGATATATTCTTACTTATATAATAAAAGTTCCAGTGGAAATGAAGGTGTCTGTCCCTCTAAAAATAACAAAGTTATGGGTTAAACATTTTACTCAAAAATTATTTTTGGTCTAAAAAAGAGATATAACGTTGATTTTCTTCAACGTTAATCGTTTTTGCTTGGATTTTAGTATTCTTTTTATTCATAACATAGCCACAGCGAAAGCATTTCCAAGACTTGTATCTGCTTTCGCCTGCTCTGGTTGTGTAGCACTTAGGACATTTTAATATGTAGTTAGTAATAAACCTCACCACATTCTACACAACATCCTTCAAATAATTCTTTAGAACATGCTGGACATCGTTCAGTATCATCATATCCATATTCAGTAATGCTCATGTTAATCCACTAGCTTACCACATATAATACATTCCCAACCATTGTCGCCACATATTTGAGCTTCGTGTCTACAGTTCATGGTCAATTCTCTTACCAAGATGACTTATTTTAGGCTCTACAGCTTTAGAATGACCTACTATGTATATCATACTGTCATTGTATCCGTAACCTTTTACGCCATGATACTGTCTAGGTCTTTCCCATATCCCTAATCTATTGTGATGATTAGGATGATAGGCTTCTTTCATCTGTTCAAGCCATCGTTTAGCAACAGCTAATGAATTTACTTTTACCATTCTAGTTGCCATTGTTAACTCCTTTCTCAGCATCAGCCATAGCCTCTAGTAACATTATCTTAGATTTATTTCTAATGCGTTTCCAATCCTCACTAAATGTTTTTTCATCCATTGTGATGTCTAATTCTATATCAGCTCTCACTGATTCATATTGTCTAGCAGTGGGCCTAGTAGCCCCTAATTTTATTTTGAGTGACTTTATAATCATGTTTATCACCAAAAGGCGATATGTCCTCCTCTATTTAACAACTTCTATGGGTTAAACAAAAAACTATTCTAAAATTTTTACTAATCCTAAATCAACAAAAGACCGAATAAATGCATCTTCTGAGCTAATATCTATAGCATCTTTATCTACGCCGTAAAACTCAACGTGAATATTGCGCACACCTTTCATATATTGTTGATTATCTACTTCTTCACAAAAAGGATGCCTCATCTGTCTTAGTTCTATGAATCTTTTAGGTGATTCAATATTATATTCAGTGCCGTTTAACCATTCGATTTTTTTCATGTGTGCATTATTTGGGGGGATAAGAGAAAAATTATAAAACAAAAGTGATAAACATGACTTACAAAGATTCTCTTATCCTATCCCCTACTACAAGGAACTGAATATAAACGTGTGCGTTATTCGTTAATTATCTTATCTTCTCTATCTAACCAATTTTTTAGTTTTAAGATGTGTTCAATTCGATATTTGTAACGTTCGCCGTCAGTTACTTTGTCTCTATGATACAGAAGGGCATCATTTAGGGCAAATAAATGCTCTTTAAGGCCCTCTGTATCCAATTCCCATAGTTCGTATAGGAACTTACGTTCTACTAAACTATTCTCTTTCTTCTTTCTTGGCATTTTCTATGTCCTTTTTTGTCTTATACATTGTATCTTTTGCGCTAAGGTATCGTAAAGCTTCAGTAATTCGAATCCACGCAATATCTAAATCGTGTGCGTTATCTAGCGAATCAGTAAGTTTTATGATTTCTTCTGCTATTTTCTCTCCTCTTTTATCTCTCTCTTGTTTCATTCTTTCTCCTTTCTTACTAATGTTTCTTCGTGTATTACATAAATCTCTGCATTATCGTAACATAACGCACACAATCCCATTGATTTATTTATTACATATACTACCCCTAACTTAGTTAGGCTGTCGCCACAGTTATCACAACTATCTGTATAATAGTCTTTCCACTTTTGTATCATTACTCTCTCCCTTTTACAAATCTTCCATTTACTCTAACTCTTTTGTAATGTTTTACTTCTTGACACTTGTTATCTTTCATTATATCCAATCCGTGGACTCTTTCTAAATGTGTTCTCATGTCTGACCTAGTGACAGGTTTATTTTGACAATGAATACATTTATACCAATTCTTATGTCCAGTTTTAGTCTCTTTGGTTATATATTTTACGTTTGGATTGTCTATAAGATACCAGCGTTTGAATTTAGTTATCATTTGTTTGATAAGTTTATTTTTATTCCTTGTCATAGTGGTTTTTTTAGATGTTAATAAGTTCCATTTGTTTTTACCTAAGTTTGCTACATATGGTTGTCTTGTATGAGCCCCATCTATTGAAAATGTGAACGACCTCTCGTTATAATCTCCATAACCTGCTCTTCTAGCCCCTCCAAATCGACTTACACGTGATATATACTTTACTACCTTATGAGGTATGATATAAGCATCAAAATTAAATGGATTGTCTGTTTCATGAAATACCAATGCAACTATGTAATCAATCTCTTTACTTTTGAATTGTCTTTCTGATAATCTAAATGCTACATTTAGACCCTCCCTTGAATCGATGTTCGTGCTTTTAACTTCTATTTTACAATCATTCTCTAAGTTTTGTAAATCATAAACATGATGTTCTGGTGTCCGCACTACATGTGTGTGTAAACTTGCTAGTTTAGCCATTACCAAACACTCTGCTGTAGCTCCTTGGTGTGCTATATCTATTGTTTGTAGTCTATCTTTCATCTATTGAACCTCTTTAGATTTCTTAGACCATGAGCGCCAGTCTCCATAGACCGCCTCCCATGTTACATCTATATCATCAAGATAGCGCACACTGTCTTCATCATATTCATCAAAATTGCGCACACGTTCAGCATGAGTTCGCTTTGGGACCAGGCTGGGTTGCCTGGTTCCCTTTTGCTTTGTGTGTGTTTTCTTGCTTAAGTCTCTCCAGGAATACATAGGTTGCTGCATTTTTCTCAATTGAGTTTTGTGTACAGTCATACCTGTGGGCGTAAACTTGTAGAGATGTCCGTGTTTTGCATCAAAGATATTTCTGAATCTCAGACCAGTAGTCATAAGATGATTGTCAGTTGATGAATACATAAAGTCCCCATTGAATAATTCACCAATAACTAAAGGAGACATTCCATTAGTCCAAAGATACATAGTCTTACCCTTGGCCCATGAAATAGACATAGAGCCTTCTACATGCCCTGCAACTGCATCTATACCCCCGTTCTTTAATGCCACAAGAATGGCCTCAGTATCTACCTCACGCTTTGGTGAAGCATTATACTTACGTAAGACATTATCTTTATTGTAAACAACACCATTATGACATAATGCTAGTTTACTTCCCATTAAGGGATGATTGTTTCTGTTTAGTTCTGGCTTACCATGAGTAGCAGCTCTAGTATGTAACATAACCCATCTTGGTGTTCTGTTCATACCAAAAGCTAGGTTCATACCTAAACTACTTAGTTCGTAAGCCGATTTATCTGTCTTGACGTGCCTAATACCGCTAGGACTTTCATACGCAACGCCTGAAGCGTCGGTTCCTCTGGATTGTAGACTATTCCACATTTTCCTGAGGGCTGGCTTTGCCCACTGTGGGGCGTTTTCTGTATTACCTGTTTGGTAATATCCTCCTATTCCGCACATGTTTATCACTTTTTTATGTTCGAATGGGCTGGTATAATGACCACACTAGGCCCACCCGAGCTAATAGGACATATGACCCACCCTATATAAAGACTTTGTTGCCCTTTTCTTTGATTCCTATGGGTTAAACAAAAACTAAATAAATGTAAAATGGTCAGTTTATAGTGATGACCAGCACTTTTCTCAACATTGCGCACACAGGAATCAATAATCAAAACACCAATGTTAGCTTGCCCGAATGGGGGCGTGTGCGCAATGTCTACCGTTGAAACTTCTTTAAAATCTTATTGATTTTCTTTTTTGCATTGGGCCTTTTGCAGTCGGTCTTTTGCAATATTCATTATGCCACTGTGATAATCCAGCCCATCCGCCTAGTGGATTCTCACAAGCATAACATACCTTTCTTTTCTTTGCGTCTAATTGCTTTTGTTTAAGGCTCATTGTATCGCTTCCCATACTTTAGTTAATACTTCTCTCTCTTTGTGGAAATTAGCGTCTTCTAAAGCAGCCTGTAGGACTACAAAGATGTCTTGCCCATCCCACTTACACTTATGGCTTATATCACGCCCTAACTTCTCTAATTCTTGTTGATTCAAAGGCATTTATTCCACCTCTTCATATTGGTTTATTTCCATTAAAGATATTTGTGTTACTATCTCACCCGTTACTTTATGCCTAAATTGTTTAGGTTTAATGGTGGTTTTAATGCTCTTTCTAAGTAGGGCCTCTAGTTCTGCCATTATCTTAGCTTCAGACATTTAATTCATCTCCTGAGCTAATGCGTCATGAATTTGTTTAGCCATAATACGCACACCGTGAATCGTGCCTGTAATGGTCAAATCACGCTTGTGGTCTGCGCTTCTTTCTAGCTTATTTTCCAAGATATTAACTAAGTTTTCCATTTCTTTGAATACTAAATCATTTATTTCAGATTCACTTAATTTATTGTTTAGTTCTCTTGTTAGCTGTGCTATTATTGAAGACATTTAAAATCCTCCCATATTGCGACCTACGACAGCATAAAACTCATCTGAGCCTATAACTACGTCTACGGCTGTTTCGAATGGGCCGTCTATTTCTTGCTTTTCAGTTTCTGGATGTTGTTCCATGTTTATCACAACCTTAGAGCTACAAGGCACTATATAATAGGCACATATGTCCATTTAAGCACGAAATCAAGAATTAAGGTGTTTCTGTAGCGCATTTTTGAATCCCGATTAAGGTTTTTGGACAGGGTAGAAAATCACTTACAGAACCAATAATATAAATCATAATAACACACACATAAAATATAATTCATAATAATGCACACAACAAAATAATACACACACAAAATAGAGCACACACAAGATAACGCACACAACAGAATAATGCACACGCAAGATAACGCACACGGTGCTAAATGTGTGCAAAAAGTAGTAAAAAACAGTAAAAATCATGATTTCTATGGGTTAAACAAAATCAGCCTATAGCTTTTTCTAATCAAATTTATCAAATCTACACAGTTTCTTTGAGATTCTCTAGGATATGATAACCCTTGAAAACCTACAAAGGCCCTAAATCTCGCTCTATTGACATCTAGCGGACAGATTTGAATCCATCCGCTGAGTCACCAGCTCCGTGCTGGATTATCTGTTGGCTATTGCTGGAAATCCAAAGTTCAAAGCTCTCCTTCTGTAGTACTCTCGGATATTCCTGTTATCATATCCGAATCCTAGGAAGTCCATTAATCCATCAACATCCAAAAGGAAGTCTTCACAGTTTTGGTTCTTATATCTTCTATCCCATGCTCTTGTGGTGAACCTTTCCATAAGCTTAATCCAGTTTAGGATTTTAGTAGGGTTCAAGGTTCCTTGGTGTTGCCTGTATTCGATGGTTCCTCTTGTTTCCATATTCTGAATATTCAAGGTTCTATATTTTCCTCCTCCAATGCTGATTACGGGGTCAGAGTGAAAGTAACCTCCTTGATTATCAGCGAACATTAAGCAATCATATTTTGAGTCGATTCCTGCACGATTTGGGAGATTTGCACAAAACGAATTTCCTCTCCTTGAAGGACTTACAAATGAGTCAAATATAGGCTGAAAATATCGCATATTTCTAGTTATTTCAGCTAAGAATAAACGTGCTGGCTTATTCCTTAGAGCCTTGAATTTTCCCTCATAAGTCGAGGTATCTACACGACGCTTAAAGTGATATTTACCGAGAATATCAAAGTGGATATGAAGGCCAGTATTTCGGTCAACTCGGCAGTATTGCTGAAGTACTGAAGTCATTGCGATTACTCTTCTCTCTATCTTCTTCATACTCACGATTGGCTCACTTACAAATTCCCATATTGGGACTCCATCATCTGAGCTTGTACCGTCGTAAACTAGTTTCCATTCACATCCGTTGAGCCTTCCGCTCGACGTGTGGCGCTGGTCATTGCAGGTTATTCCTGCTGCTGCGATTTGTCTGAGAACGTGGTCAAGGCTGACGCCGTTCTGTAGCTTGCATTCGATTTCAATTCCTATCTTGTAAGACATATTTATCAATCATTCAGGACCGCAACCATATATAAAGAAAAATACAGGATTCGTGCTTGAGGTCATATTATCCTAGCTCCGAAGCAATCCCGAACGCACTTCACAGAAACTTACAGAATTAAGAATTATTTCTACTATAGCAAAAATACGCACACTTAAGCACAAAAGCAACATTGAGCACACCAACTTTTAGCACACATCAAAATATCTCTAAATCAGTGTACAAAATTCTGTTCAGAATAGCACAAACCACGCCAATCCTCGACGATAATCCTCGGGTAATGCAACTTTGCGCCCACGCTCTTTGAAGGGTACCAGCATGTCGAGGGTACGCCCTCTGTGCTAAGGGGGAGTATATCTACAAATTTTCTAAGGTTTCTATTAAGGGGGTCATATTATTTTTTTTTTGGAGTTATGAACGGCAAGGTTATATGTCCCTACTTGGGTGGTGGTGGTATGGTATATTCTAAGAAGAAGGGGTGGCCCAAGCAGTTTGTGCTAAATTGTGGTAGGGACCCTATGAGGAAGGAAGTATTTGCAGAGATGCAGCGTTTGGCGGATGTTGATGACATGAGTTTGCAGGAGGAGATATGGGAAGCATTGCTGATACATACAAGAAGAAGGAAGTTATGAGCCATAGGATGTGGGTGGCGTGTTTGAAGTTGGACATGATAGAGTGGATAGACTTAAATAGACAAGGGGCATATGACCTAGCATGAGTGAAAAGGTTTGGAAGAAGGGCCATGTTTGGACCGAGAAGCATTTGAAGGCAAGTTTGCGTTTAGTTGACGTTAGGAACTTTGCAAAGAGAAAGATGGCGGGTTTGGAGGATGACATACACGATAGTGATTGGGGTCCGATAGGCGATGCGAGTTTGAAGGACTATTTGACGGGCTATTATGCGGCGTTGGATGACTTGACTAAGTGGGTAATGGAGAGTGTTGATGACTGAGGCATTGGATTTATGGATAGTGCAGTTGGATGGTCTTCTTGGTCATGTGCAGAAGTTTGTAGATGACAATCCTATGAAGTATGATGGTAAGGAGTTGAAGGCATACACGACGGGTTTGGGTATGATGGCAGTATTGATGAAGAAGATGATAGAGGATATGTTGAAGGAGAAGGAAGATGACTAATGGCGTGTGGCGTTGTAGGGCTTGTGGCATGGTATTATCTACTATGGAGGTAGAGAAGCACGGCGGTTTTTGCAAGGAGTGTTGTGATGAATAGTTTGCTTGCTATTGTTTTGATGTTTGCGTTTTTTGTTGCTGGCTTTTGGCTAGGCGTACATGCTTATCGGGACCAGTTAAGGAAGAATTTATGAGAAAGAGGCATGCGGCGAGTCAGTTGTTTAAGATGACCTTGTGTGGTCATGAGACGACGTTCCAAGAGTTTCAGAAGATGAAGCAATTAGACCTAAAACATGTTAATTGTAAACGATGTTTACAGGCGTTACAGTTAAGGGAGTTGATAGCAGATGGCGAAATATAAATTAAAGCACAAGGAAGAAGGAATGAAGTTATATCTTGAGGGTAACAGTTTCAATGATGTAGCGACGATAATGCAGGAGCGTCACAAGTTTGTGCCGCCATTGAATAGAGACACAGTACGCAAGTGGAGTGATGCTATGGGTTGGCAGGAGTTGATGAGTGATGTTAAGCAAGAGGTACGAGAGGCGGTTAAGGAGCAGGCGATAACTAAGCATGTGAATCGTTTGGATGAGGTAGAGGAAGTACGTCATGCCTTTTTGGATAGGATGCGAGAGAAGCAGGGTGCAGACATTCGAGGTCATGAGTTTGCAAAGTTGACTGAGATGGCGGAGCGTATGTCCTTGCGTGAAAATGAAAAGCAAGAGTTGGTAGAGCATATCAATGATTGTATAAGTCAGGCTTTGGAAGAAGTCAAGATGGATGAGAACGTAAAACAGCAGTTCCTTTTACGTTACATAGAGAAACTTAGGAACGCAAGTAATTACATATGAAAGAGTGGTTTAAGAATTTAGATACGGTAAAGAGGTTGGCGATAAAGTATCTGAAGGAGTATCCGCACACGAGAGATAGTGATATGGAGTTATATTATATGATTCTGAAGGATTACTATCGTGCAATACCCGCAGATAAGAAGCATAGTGCTTATGTGGAGCAATTTTTGGCAGATTTATATTTGTTGTTAAAGTTTGCACCAGATAAGAGTAGCATAAGTCGGATGCGCAGGAAGATACAGAATGATGATGAGATGTATCAGAGTACGGATGAGGTCAAGCGTATGCGTGAAGAGTTAGAAGCTAAGTTTATAGCGTGGGCATCGTCATGAAGTGGAGATTTAGTTGTCATCGATGTCCTGAGATGTGGGAAGTAGAGCATCGAGTATTGAAAGAGTCTGATTTTATTTATAGTCCTAAGAAAACGGGCCGCCCTACGTTGAATTGTTATACATGTGATAGGCACGGTAAAGTTACGCCGATAATAGGTGACATGGTAGGTAATCGTGGTTAGAAGAAATTACATGCGGGAGCGTGACCAGATAATACACAAGTATAGGGGCGAGACGCAGTGGACATTATGTGGCAGGTATGCAGATAAACTAGAAGGTTTGATGAATGTAATAGCTACTGACAAGGACCATGAGGTAAATTGTAAGCGTTGTGTGCGCATTATGGAGCCGTCTTATGAATAGATACGCAGTTCAGGAGCAGAGAAACGCAGTTTCTAGGTTGTTAAGGACCAGTAACAGGAACAGAAACGCTATGCGTTGGAGTAAAAACGAGACGCCAGAGCATATAGACATGAAATTTGCGATTTGCAAGCAGTTAAAGGAGTGGGGACACGAGTTTTACACTGAAGCGGTGTTTGAACCGAGTGGTTTGAGGGCAGATGTGATAGATGCTGACGCAGGAATCGTGTATGAGGTTGTAAATACGGAAGGAAGTGACTCTATTATGAAGAAACAACACATGTATCCGTTAGAAATACGTGTTGTCAACGCTAATCAGAAGTTTACGAAGGAGTTATTGCTATGAATTACAACTTTGACGAGGATTTGAAGGATGGAAAGAAGGGTGAACAGGTGATTAGGTTTTTTGTCGAATCGACATTAGGACAAAGATACATTAAGGACAACGATACAAGTGCATATGACCTTCTTTTTGAGGATGAAGACATCAATTTGATAACTTACGAGGTAAAAACGGACCTTTGGGAACAGGATTGGAGTAAAGGAGGGTCAGGAAACATGGCAATAGAGTATAAATGCCGTGGAAAGTCGAGTGGCATTAGTGTTACGAAGGCAAAATACTTTGTTTACTACTTGGTAAACGTGTCAGACAAGCAGATTTGGTTGATTGAGACAGAAAAGTTACAGGAATTGTTGTTACGAGAGAAGTTTCCTAGTAAAACAGTAGGAGAAAAGCATTATGACAGCGATGAGAAGGTAGCCAAGTGTTATATGATACCTAGATTTGAGTATAAAGACGAGTTTGACATCTATTCTTTTGATGGAGAGCGTTGGTTGAGGGAATTGGACCAATGATTCGCATAATTAAGGATGGCAAAGTTATAAAAGAGACGCAGGACATGCAAACGTTAGTTCAGTTCATAGATTATTATGATTCTGAGCCAAAAAGAATAGAATTTAGCCTAAATTATGACGAAATCGAAGAAAGGAATCGACGACAAGCTGCTAAACTTAGCGATTAGTGGTGCTTTAAACACATTAAAGAGCACTCCGCTTACTTTAGAGGAGTTTATAGACGATGTTTTGCGTCATTATATGGACATGGAGCCTGGTGAGTATGTTCCTTTAGGTCAGATGCATGCAGAGTGGGCGGATGCTTTTCAAGCAGGCACACATACGTCGATAATTTGCGCAAGGGGTCACTTGAAGACGTCTTGGGGCTTGTCAGCACTTGCGTATCAGATGGCAATGCAGCCAAATTACCGTGCTTTGTATCTTTCGGCGACCTTAGAGCAGGCATGGGACAAACTGGAGCAGTTTGAGGAGATTTGTCGGCGTTCATGGAGACTTAATTCTTTTATGAAATCACAACATGAGGATGACAAGGTAACTTGGCGCAAGGGTGCTAAATATTTTAACAATGGAAGTAGGGTTCACGCTGCAAGTATTGGTAAAGCGTTAGAAGGTCCTCACGTTCACATGATTATTTTGGATGATATTTTACAAGAGTTTCCTAATATGACTGATGAAAAGGTAATTCACTACATAAAGAGAGTTGTAATGCCGATGAGGTTGCCGAAGGCAAAGATGTTATTGGTAGGAACACAGAAGAGAGTTGGCGATGCTACAGATTGGGCTGAGCAGAATACACAATGGAACTCAGTACGTCATCCTGCGTTGTTAGAGGATGGCACTCCACGTTGGCCTGAGTATTGGAATCAAGAAAGGCTTGACAAGGAACGAGAAACGATGGGAAGTAGGGCTTTCGAGTCTGAGTATATGTTAAATCCATTGGACCCAGAGAGTGCAGTTATACCTTACGAGGTTTTGAAGCCTTGTTTGAAAGAGGGTATGAGTATGGGCTTGCCTGAGTCTGGTGATGATTGGTTTGTGACTATGGGTGTTGACTTGGCCGTAGGTATGGACAGTCAGAATGACGAGTCTGCGTATGTTGTTATGGCTTATAATCGAGTTACAGAAGAGCGTAAAATTTTGTATTGTTGGAGTGGTAAGATTAGAGCTAAGGGTGCTGGATGGTTGGAGGCTCAGGTTGTAACGATGAAGAGTTTGGCAGACAAGTACAAGCCTGACAAGATTATGGTTGAGTCTAACGGTTATCAGAGATTGGTTGTACATACGGCAAGGGAGTTAGATGGCATGCCAGTCGAGGGACACAACACTGGAAGAGAAAAACACAAGCATGATGTGGGAGTTCCTAGGATTGCGTTAGCTATGGAGCAGGGCAAGTATTTCATACCGTGGAATAAGGAAGCACGTGAAGGTTCTAAACCAGGTATGAGAAAGTTAGTAGATGGTTTGAGTAGATTGATTTATGGTAAACATGGAAGGCTAGAAGGACATACGCCCGATGCAGTCATGGCGCTATGGATGTGTGAGTTATGTGTGCACGTTTTGGAAAAGAAACGTCTAGTTTTTACACGATGGGATTATATTTAAATTAGGACATATCTCCCTTACAGAAAGACATATATACTAATGAGCCACACTGGGATTCCAGATGACAAGTTCACCCAGCAACGGAACACGAATGGAATTGTGGGGAATATCTGTTGAGACAAAACAAAATTTAAAGACGTTGGCAAAGGTAAAAGAAACGCCAGTATCTAAAATGTTAGAACCTGTTATCGAAGATTATATACACAGGCACCGTCATGTCCTTGAGTCGAGGAGACTATAATGGGAATATTTGACCGATTCAGGAGCAAGCCAGTCAGAAAGACTACTGGCATAGATGCATTCTTACAGGATGCAACTATGGAAGTTTCTAAAGATGCTAGAACTCCTGTATATTCTGGTGTGAGTACAGATACAGCATACAGGCAATCTATACTGCCGCCAGTAGACCAATTTTATTTAGAACAATTAGCTGACAGGTATTCTCATCTTAGGACTGTAATCACTCGTATAGCTTCGCAGTCTGTCGCCAAAGGGTGGGAGTACCACGCTATTGGCAAAGGCGACCCAGAGCAACGTAGAATGGTGGAGAGGTTGTTACGCAATCCTACTAACGGCAGCAGTGACATGACAGGTTCAGAGTTGTTTAAGGCAATGATAAGACAGTTAGAAGTTTTTGATGATTGCTGGGTAAGTATTGTGTATGACAGGGTTGCAGATGGTTCTGGTAAAGTTACAAATAAAGTAGTCAAGGAACTTTGGGTAGAAGATGCAAAGCACATGCGATTTAACGTTGATGAGTACGGTCGTTTCTTAGAAGAAGATAAGTTTGACCCAGTTACTAGAGAGTTTATGGAGGGTGATGTAAATCCACAAACAGGTGTAGAGTTAGAATTTATGGCTTACTTTTATGAAAGCGAGGAAGGTAAGATACCTTTTGCACGTGATGAAATTATACATTTTAACAAGTACAGTGCGAATGCTCGGTTGTATGGGCAGTCGCCAATTATAGGTCTTTCTAAAAAAATCGAAACAGCATTGGCCATAGAGTCATTTCAAAACAAAATCTATAGATTAGAAAGGCCACCAAAGGGTTTCTTAGATGTGCCTGGTCACGATGAAGAGTCGCTTAACAGGTTAGGAGAGTACATTGCAGAAGAGACAAGACGCAATCCTAATTTTATTCCTATACTAAGTAGCAGAGATGCAAGCACTACAGCGAAGTTTGTGCCAGTTATGCCTAACATGGATGAGTTGATGATGCTGCCTTACATGGACAGGATTAACAACGACGTAAACGCATCGTATGGAGTCATGCCTTTAGTTGTAGGACAGATGCAAGGTGTAGGCGGTCTTAACTCAGAAGGCGAGCAGATTACAATATTTGACAGAACTATACGAGAGACACAGCAGTGTGTAGAAATGGGATTCCTAAAACCGTTACTAAAACTTATGCAAATAGATACTTGGAAGATTAGATTTAACGATATAAACGAACGTGATGAGACAAAGTATTTGAATAATATGAATTTAAAAGCTCAGATTATTACACAAATGCAGAACGTAGGTGTAGAGATGGACTTAGATTCTGACGGTAATTTACAGTTGCCACAAGCTCCAGAGGTGGTGCGTCAGGATTTTCGAAACAGTACACAGGAGTCGCAGGAGGCCGAGGAGCTAAAAGAACATCTGGATACATGGAATCGGCAGCTCGAGAACTACGAAGAGTCCTTGTACAAGAACTTAAACAGTTAGAAAAAATAAGAACATATGACGAATTGCGCACACAAGTAGACGATATTGCGATTATGTTAGCAAAGCGCATGCGTGATGCGATTATAGATGACATGGATTTTGCATTTAGAAATGGTTATTCTTCTGCATATGGAGAAATAAAAGGTATAAGTAAAACAGCAGCTAAAGCACCAGACATGAGTCCACAAGATTTAGATGTGTTGACTATGTTAAAAAACGAAGGTGCTTTGTACAATGCGTACAATCAATTTCAAAATTTACTAGTGCAAAAATTAAATGCAACTATTATAGCAGGAATTACGCAAGGTAGCACAATACCGCAGATAGTACAAAACATGCGTCAGGTAGGCATTGGTGAGACATACAAGCTTACAAGAATAGCAAGAACAGAGATTAATCAAATAGCAAATGAGGGTCGATTACGTGGCTACAAAATAGCAGAGCAACGTATGGGGCAACAATTTAAGTATGGATTAATTATTGGTAAAGATAGAAGAGTATGTCCTGCACATCAGGAACTTGCACAAAGACAGCCACGAGGTGGAATGTTTTTAAACGATTTAATTATGTTACAACAAGAAGTAGGGGCTAAATATAGGATGAATTTAAGAGGACATTCTTTATTACACCCTAATCAAAGAACACAACTAGTGAGGATAGTATGAGTAAGATGCCAAAACATATTAAAATACATATATGTAATGCTAAGTACGGTCATCACGGCAACGGGAAGAAAAAAAATGAGCAAACAATGTAAGAAGTGTTTAAGAGGAGCAATGACAGTCCATATAGCGGCTAACGGTTTATGTGAAGAGTGCGAAACAGAAAGGGCTTGGAAAAATGCAAACAGGCAAACTATACTTGCAGCACAACGCAAGCAACGTGTAGATTACTATGAAAAAGCACAAAAATATATAGACAGAAAGTGGAAAGAGAAGTATGGTGACGAACATATAGAAAACGTCAAAATGTATAAATGACAGGAGTAAGAATTAAAAATTCGCCTCGAGTTCAAAAGTTTTTCCAAGAGTTTGGAAAGCATTGTTCAAAAACTTTAAGTTTAAGTTTAAGAGATACGGCAGATGCTATAGAAGCAAAGGCCGTCAAAAACATTATGGAGCCTTATCGAAAAGACACACATGGTAAAGATGGTGGTGCTTTAGATACGGGCCGTTTAGCGTCAAGTATGAGAGGCGTTGTTGAACAAAATGAATACAAATATACAGCAGGTAGTGCTTTACCTTATTCTGCACATATGGAGTTTGGTACAGGACCCGCAGCAGGTAAGCCGAGGTATAGGCCACCAGATGGTAAATTAGGGCCTTGGTCTAAAAGAGTAGGTAAAGATGAAGAGCAAGTAACTTCTAACATATGGACATTTGGTACACAACCACGTAGATTCTTAGGTAGAGCAGTTGCACAAAAAAAAGGTATTTTGCCTGAAAGATTTGCAAAAATATTAGCTAGAAAATTAACTATGGCTGCACAAAAAAACATAAAAGTAACAAGGCGATAACCAAATAGCGCACACGATGTGTGCGTAATGTTGCAACCCGAGTAAATATTTTTCTTTTTATATCGCCTCATGTGTGCGTTATTTGTGGCAGACGACAGTAACACAGGTTGGAAAGTCTACCGACCTGAGTGGTATAATGACAGAGTAATGGAGACATACATCTCCGCTCCTATCGTCGATAAACAGAACGATATGATACCCACAGATACTATCAAAGAAGCTATGGATTTTTACATGCGCTATGGCGTATATTCGTACCGTCATGAGGAAATGCCAATCGGACTTCCCCTGGCTTACAAAATAAAAGACGGTAAAGTTAAGATTAGAGTAGGAATACACAGTAAAATCGGCATGCATGACAAAGTGTGGGGCGAGATTAAGGAGTACGGTCCAACAGGAGCAAGTAGCATACGTGGTGAAGCCACAAAACAAGAGAAGGTTTGTCAATCAGAAAACGACTGCCACAATCGTATAAACGAACTTTCTCTTTGGAGCATATCTTGGGTTGGTGATAATCCTGCCAACCCAGAGGCAAAAGTCACAGATGTTGCAATGGCTAAATCTAAAAGCGTACAAGTTAAGCTTGATGAGATAGAAGGCATGGTAGAGAAAATTATAGAGCGTAAAAAAGGCAAATACTGTTTGTACGCTAAAAAGGACCGAAAGCTTCTGGGCTGCCATGATACCAAAGCAGGAGCTATAAGGCAGGAAAGGGCCATACAAGCAAGAAGATACAGTAAATCAGATGTACTGAATGAGATAGTATCTAAAGTAGAAAAATATAAGATACCTAAAGGCGTTAAAAAAGAAGCAATCACAGGTAGAGAACTACGTAAAGAGTTTGGATATGGTGGCGGTAAAGTTACAAAAGCAATAAACGCACATTTGATTAATAAAGAATATGTAAGTTATTCAATGGCAATGAAGATTCACAAGTATTATAGAAGGCATGAGAATGTAGACCCACAAGGTAAGAACTTTGAAAATAAGAAAAGACCTAGTAAGGGTCTAATTATGTGGAAGATGATGGGCGGTAATGCAGGTCACAGTTGGAGTAAAAGTTTACAAGACAAAGCTAAAGCAGACGACCCTAAGACGCCAGCAAAGCCAAGTGAAAGACGTAGAGGTAGCGATAAGAATCCAAAAGGTACAGCCAGTGGTCAACGTGGCGGAATCAAGTTAAGTGAAGCAAATATTAAGACACTTAAGAATTATATTAAAGAACATAATGAGAAAGTAGGAGATGCAAAAGGTAAGAAAGCAAATCTAGGCGCATTGAAAGCTGTATTTCGTAGAGGTGCAGGTGCATTTTCTACAAGTCATAGGCCTAGTGTAAGTAGTAGAGACCAATGGGCGTTAGGCAGAGTTAAAGCATTCTTAAAATTATTAAGTTCTGGTAGGCCAGCAAATGCAAAATACACTACAGATTACGATTTATTACCAAAAGAACATCCTAAATCTACTAAGAAAGAAATGGAAACAGTAAAAGTCAAGCCACCAAAAGGACATCATTGGATGGCATACAAAGATGGTCCAGTACTTATGGTAGGAGACTATGCGCCACATGACGGTGCAGTAGAAGAGTTTGAATTTGAGGTAATAGAAGAGCATGACGACTCAAGACTTGCTAAAGCAGAGTATCAAGGCCGCAAAGTAGAGCTTAACAAACCACGAAGATTGTCTGGAGATAAGAAAAAGTTTGGAGTTTACGTTAAAAACGAAAAAGGAAATGTAGTACAAGTTAAGTTTGGCGACCCTAACATGGATATAAAGCGTGATGACCCTGACAAACGTAGACAGTTTAGAGCAAGACACAACTGTGACAATCCAGGTCCAAAGCACAAAGCAAGATATTGGTCTTGTAAAATGTGGAGTAAACGTAATGTGTCAGATATAGTAGGTAAAGCAGAATGTCCGCCAGTAATAAAAACTGAAAGGCTTAAAAAAACAAATCAACATTTAGATGACATAATGCGTATGATTAAGTTTGGTACATTTTTACAAAAGAAACCTAAAAGAGAAGAAGAAGGAGCATCAAATCAACCACCTGGCGCTTGGATGGCTAATTGTAAACTCGCAGCAAGAAAGCTAAGTGGTTTATCAGGAAATAAATTTACAGGAACTAGAGCCGTAATAAGAGATGAAGCTGCATGGTGTGCAGAATTGTATAGAAACCCTGCTGCATATAGTAAGCCGTACAAAAGGCCAGACGGAACTAGCGGAACTACTAGTGGGTTCAAACTTAGAGATGCAGTAGGGCGTGCAAATTTCAAGCCGTAAACAGAATAACGCACACAAACCCGAGTATTTTTAATTGTTTATATAGGCAGTGCCGAATAACGCACACATGAGCGCATGCAGTTGTGGAGGCACACATGAGGCACCTACCGAATCAGAAGAAATGGTAGAGGCCGAAAAAAGTGAAGCCTTGAACGAGCCAGTTATGGAATCTGATTTAGATAAATCAGAGGAATTATACAAAGATATGGAAGCCACTCTTGGAAAACTTAAGGAAATCATGGCCTATCTTGAAGAGATGAAAGACGAAAAGATGGACGAAGAAGAGAAGATGGAAGAAGAAGAAGAGGAAGAAGAGGCTGAAGAAGAAGAGAAGATGGAAGAAGAAGAAAAACAAGAAGAAGAAGAAGAAGAGGAAGAAGAAGAGGAAGAAAAAGGAGACTACAAAGAAAAAGCTTCTATTGATGAACTTCACAAATCACTTACAACATTAAAGAAATACGGTATTAACGTATATTCAGGTAGCAGGAAAACTCCAGCACCAAAGAAAATTGACACTCCCGCAGTTAATGAAAAAACCGATTGGTTTAACTTTTCCAAATCATTGGATGAAGTTGCATACATGAAAGGAGAGGAAACAAAAATATGAGCACAGAAACAAGTTTCGAGGAATATGTTAACGCTTATTACGGCGGGACATTAGGTATCTCAAAAAGATATGGAATAGAAAAAAGCGCAACTGAATTAACAACAGGCGACTCAGATTACTTCAATGTAATGTTTGGAGCATCTGTTTTTAATCAGCTAAACACTAGGTCAGAAGTATTTAAGCTTCTAAACAAAGAAGGTTGGACGCAATCTGGATGGAGAGTTATGTACCAAAGACATGCAAACACTGCTGGTAAAGCAGAAGGCGATGCACTAGGAACAGCAGACCAACCAGAACTCAAAGAAATGAGTGCAACCATCAAAGAAGTTACAACTCGCTGGGACACAACAACCAGAGCAGAGTTACTATCTGACGCAGATGACGGTATCAAAGGTCTAGCCGCTTTCTTGAGAAAAGAAAACGGAGAAGCACACGCTTTCTTCCTAGACAAGCAGTTACTAGCTTCATGTCACGATGGAGACGCTGACACGATTGCACAAGATGACGCTAACAACAACATGGAATCGCTTGACAGAATGACTACTTCTACAGCAGGAGTAACAGCAGACGGCGACTATGATGCAAACATTGAAGATATATATGGTGTAGACAGAAGCGCAACAGGATTTACAGAGTGGATGCAGCCAGCAGCTATGATTCAACACAGTTCAGCAGGAACTCCATCAGCTCTTGAAATATCAGACTTAGATGATTTGATTAAAGCATCTTTAGAAAACGGTGCAAACTATCAAGATTTGTATTTCTTAACTGGTCATGATACCTTATATAACATAAAAAGTAAATTAACAACTTTGTCAAGCAGTCTAGGACAATTTGACATCAGAGCACAAGGTGCAGCTTCATTAAATGGAGTATCTGGTGAAGCAGGTTTGAACTTTGACACCCGTGTAGGTTACTATGACGGAATACCAATTTTCGTATCACAACACGTTACAAAAGACTCAGCATCTAAAATTTACTTGTTAGACAGAACTGCAATGGCTCTAAGAATTGCAGCACCAACAACTTATGTTGCTAACGAGAACTTAGCTGTAACTAACGCATTGAAGAAGCAATACGCTTTCATCACTGCTGGTGAGTTAATCATATACAGATTTAACACAAGTGGACAAATAACTGACTTGAACCTAGCTTAGATGAGGTATCTTAAATGGCAAAATTTAGGAATCTCAATCCCGTTGGCACTACTGTTGGCAGGCGCCACGGGGGCAGGTTATTTGTTGGCAAAGGACAAGTCATTGAAGTCGAAGATGCCGAGTTTATTGAAAGATTACAAACTCGTGGAGACTTCGAAGAACTTGAAGAAGTCGTTAAACACAAGGCTGGTGCAGGGATTAAGACTAACGTCAGGAAGCCTAAATCTAGCAGCAAACCTGCTAGAAAGTCCAAGCCTAAAAAAGAAGTAAAGTCTAAAAAGCCCAAAGGCCTTAAGAAGTCTAAGAGGGCAGACTAATGGCAAATTCAAGTGTATTAGGCGATACGGAAAACAAAGTACAAGCAAAACGTTTAACAGGTGGTAAACAGACTCTAAATGTGTTAAATAACGCAGCAGAGTCTTTGTCTACTACTTATGCGATTGTAATTGACCCTGTTGATGTTACGGCATTTGACAGGATTGCAATACAGATACGAAATACGCACAGTGCAGCTTATACTACACAGGTATTTGGTACCTTGTTTGGCGGTCCTTCTGCGCCTTCGACAGGAGCAGCCGCAGGAAGTCATTGGGCGCAAATAGGTGACGACATTACAACAGCAGCAACGTCAGGAACTATCAAGACAATATCTACAACTGGATTAAAACAAATCTGTGTTAGAATTAAATTAGGAACTGGAACAGATACTTTAGATGCAGGAAACTGTATAGTGTTTGCTCAGGGGACCATTTAGTGAATGGCAGTTACATCCTCTGGTGATGGTAACTTTTCATCAGTTATAACAGGCGGGCTTTCAGTAAATGATGATGTCATAATAAACCATGATGTCACATTAGATGGACCAGCTCCTAATGTAAATTCATTAGTAATAAACTCAGGTAAGACACTTACTGGTGGCGGTAACAAGATTACCCTTGACGGTGAAAATG
>Ga0208157_1000278_pt1 | contig 30939 bp, 32 predicted proteins | sample 5_EtaG_FD_184077 | JGI IMG/M metagenome (GOLD analysis project Ga0208157, IMG submission 184077) | Marine viral communities from the Subarctic Pacific Ocean - 5_ETSP_OMZ_AT15132 metaG (SPAdes) (version 2) | ecosystem: Environmental > Aquatic > Marine > Oceanic | place: Pacific Ocean | collected...
TACTTTTACTTTAGGAGAGAGCAACGATTCTACTACTGTTGCTGGTAATCTTACAGTAGCAGGAAATCTGACCATCAGTGGAAGTACAACTACAATTGATTCAAACAACGTCAACATAGGAGATAGCATAATCACTCTAAACTCTGATGAAACAGGTACACCATCACAAGACGCTGGTATAGAAGTAGAGAGAGGAAACCAAACCAACAAGACACTATTTTGGGATGAGAGTGCAGGAAGATGGACAGTTGGCTCTGAGACATTCGTTGCAGGAACATTCATTGGTAATCTAACGGGAACTGTTTCTTCTGCTACTGCTTTGGCTAATGCTAGAAACTTCTCTATATCAGGAGACGTAACTGCTAATGCTGTATCCTTTGATGGAACTGGAAATGTTGCACTGGCTACTAGTCTTGCAGCAGGAGTTGTAGATACTGCGGAACTTGCTGGTTCAGCCGTTGAAACCGCTAAGATTGCTAATCTTAACGTTACCACTGATAAGTTAGCAAATCAAGGTGTTACTTCTGCTAAGATAGCAAATGATGCAGTGATTAGTGCTAAGATAGCAGATGATGCTATTCTGACTGCTCATATCGCAGATGACCAAATTACTTCTGCACTAATAGCAGATGATGCTATAATATCTGATACGATTGCCAGTAACGCAGTTTTAGATGCCCACATAGCAGGTAGTATCTCTCAGAATAAGATTACAGGATTGACATCTGCACTGGCAGGAAAGCAAGCAACACTGACTTATGGAACTGGTCTATCTAACTCAGGAAACACGGTAAATGTCAATATTCTTGAATTAAATGTTGAAAACGCAATAAATAGAACATTAGATTTCATAATGTTCAATGATGCAGATGGAGGGATAAAGAGAACCAATATCCTCAATATATTCAACAAAATGCAAGCATCTGACATACCTGACCTAAATGCCAGTAAGATTACAGGTGGTACTTTTGCTGATAGTAGAATACCAAGCCTAGCAACTAGCAAAATAACTAGTGGTACATTCGCTACTGCAAGAATCGCAGATAACGCAGTAACTTTCGATAAGGTTCAGGATATTGCATCAGGAGTGCTTCTAGGTAGAACTACTAGTGGTACAGGTGCAATAGAGACAATCTCTGCATCTGCCGCTAGAACATTCTTGAATGTAGATACTGCTGGAACGGACAATTCAACAAATGTCACTCTATCCGGTAGTAGAAACTATCTGACTCTAAGTGGACAACAAATAACTCTAGGTGAGATAGACATATCAGATGATACAAACTTGGTTGCAGGTAATCGTGTCACGTTAAGTGGTGACACCTTGAATGTAGATGGTGACTTGGCTAACTATGACAACAGCAACAGTGGATTCCTAACAGCACACCCCACAATTTCCAGTGCAGCCAGTAGTTCCAATAATGAAGGTAGAACATACATTCAAGATATTACACTAGATAGCAACGGACACGTTGTAGGAATAGCAACTGGAACAGAGACTGTTACTGATACTCAATACTCAGTAGGAGATGGAGGACTAACTCAAAATAACTTTACGAATGCATTGAAGAGTAAGTTAGACAGTATGGCTTCTAATGCCAACAACTACATTCTACCCAAAGCCACAGATTCGATTTTAGGTGGTTTCAAGGTTGGAAGCAATCTTACCATGAATGCTGTATCAGGAGTTCTGTCTGCTGATACTCAGTCTGATGTCAACTTCACATCTGCTCTAAACACCAAGTTAGCAGGAATAGCAACTGGTGCAACGGCAGGTGCTAACTTCGCAACAAACGTTAGCAACATCTCAGTAACAAACGCTCAACTTGCTGGTAGTATTGCGAATAACAAACTGGCAAATTCATCAGTAACCGTGAACGGAAGCACTGTTGCTCTAGGTGGAAGTATTACTCTAACAACTGCAAACGTAGCAGAAGGAGCAAATCTATACTACACAGATGAAAGAGTGGATGATAGAGTCAACGCTTTAATTACTGATGGTGAGGGAATTACTACAACTTACAATGATGGGAACGGTACAATTGTCATAGATGTTGAGGATGCTACTGTATCTAACAAAGGAATCGCTTCATTTGCTAGTGCTGATTTTGACATATCTAGTGGAGCAGTCAGCATAAAATCAGGTGGTATAAGCAATGCACAACTCGCTGGTTCTATACCTAATAACAAATTAGCAGATATCGCACAGAGCAAGGTTACTGGTTTAGCCACTGCTCTAAACTCGAAAGTTGAGAACCTTGGTGATTTGAGTATAACTGCATCTGCTGCTGAAATTAACATATTAGATGGAGTGTCAAATGTAAGTGCTGCTGAGATTAATCATCTAGATGGAGTAACATCATCTATACAGACACAACTCAATGCAAAACAAGCGGCTGGTAGTTACCTATCGACATCCTCAAGCATCTCAGACTTGTCAGATGTAAGTGGATTGGATACAAGTCTGACGAATATAGGTGGACATAACACATCCATTCCAACCACCACTGCTGTAAAGTCATATGTGGATGTTCAGATATTCGATGCTATTGATACTCAGTATACGCTTAGGGCTGCTGATGGTGCTACATCAAATGCGAAGAAACTTGAACTCGCTGGAATAGATGGTTCAGTGACTAGCATTGGTTTCCAAGGAGTAGGAAACATTTCAGTTTCAAGAAACCACTTGGGGTTGACAATCGATTCAGTAGCCAAGCCGATAAGTTCAGCAGCATTCAGTGGAAATACTCTAACTATAACGAAAACAGATAACACCACAGTTACCGCTACTATACCTGATGCAACAACATCTGCTCATGGTCTGATGACTGACACCCAATTTGATAAACTGGCTGGAATTGAAGCGGGAGCAAATGTCACTGACAAAGCGAATGTTGTCGCTGCTCTTGCACTTCTCGATGAGACTGATACTCTACACATTGGCGATGCTGGTAATGATACTACTGTTAGGGTTAGGGGCAATCTCTTTGTTGATGGAACAAGTACAACAGTAAATCAAACTAAAGTGAATGTTCAGAACGCATTCGTCTTTGAAGGTGCTTCTGCTGATGCTCACGAAACAACCCTGACAATAGTTGACCCAACTGCTGACCGAACAATTAGCCTACCAAACATAAGTGGAACTCTAATTACAACTGGTGATACAGGGACAGTATCTTCAGGTATGATTGCAACAAATGCAATAACAAACGTCAAATTAGCCAACAATGCTGTTGATACTGCTGAGATAGCAGATAGTGCTGTTACTGCTATCAAGATGGCAACCGGAAGCGTAGTCACTTCTAGACTAGCAGATGACAGTGTAACAACAGCGAAAATAGTGGATGATGCTGTTACCCCTGCTAAAATCAACATTATTGATGATTCAATTAGTGCAATTGATACACAAATCATGGTTGCAAACGGTACTCATTTCACAAACAAACCAGTTTCAGGAGATGCGACTATCAGCAACACTGGTGCTTTGACAATAGGGAACAACAAAATCTCCACTGCGAAGATAATTGATGATGCAATAACCACTGACAAAATCGCTGCTGACCAAGTGACATATGCGAAGATTCAGAATGTATCTGCTGATGAGAGGATACTAGGTAGGGTATCAGGTGCTAATGGAGTAATAGAGGAACTTACTGCAAGCCAAGTTCGCACAATGATAAATGTAGAATCAGGTGCTGATGTAACTGTTGCTACTAATGTCGCAGCAGCCGGAGCAGTGATGGATTCAGATTTCAATTCTAATGGCTTAATGAAAAGAACTGGTGCAGGAACTTACACAGTAGTTGCAGTTGATTCTTCGGGACATCCTGACATATCCGCAGCAAGCGATAGTCTCAACTCAGGAAGAACATACATACAGGATATCGAACTTGATAGCAATGGTCATGTAATTGGTTTGGCTACTGCTACCGAGACAGAGGTAAAGAGAACTCAGGAAGAGATTGAAGACTTCGTTGGTGGAATGGTCACAGGCAATACTGAGACATTCATCACAGTAGACTATCAAGATGGAGATGGTACGCTTGACTTCATAGTTCCAGTTCTAAATGAGAACAATTTGAACTCAAACTCTGCCACACATCTCGCTACCCAACAATCCATCAAGGCGTATGTGGATACCGAAATATCGGATTTAGTCAATAACGCACCTTCAACACTAGACACTCTGAAAGAAATAGCAGATGTGCTAGGAGATGATACTCAAATAGCGGGTACGATAATCGATGCTCTTGGAAACAGGGTGAGAACGGACACCGCTTCACAAGGTCTCGGTACGACAGCAAAGGCAAATGCTAGAGCAAACATAGGTGTAGATGTAGCGGGAACTGATAACTCAACAGATGTGACTCTTGCATCTGTGTCAAACAACTATCTCAGTATTTCAGGACAGGCAATCACTGCTGGAACTGTGCCTCTCTCACTGGGAGGAACTGGGGCTACTTCAGCATCTGCCGCAAGAAGTGCATTAGGTGTTGATGCGGCTGGAACAGATAACTCCACTAATGTCACACTAACTGGCAGTGGAAACTATCTCAGTATCAGTGGACAAGCAATTACAGTTGACCCAATAGATATCTCAGATGATACTAACCTAACTGCTGGAACAGGGCTGACTCTAAGTGGAGATACACTGAATGTAAATGCAGCACAATCAGGAATCACAAGTGTTGGAACACTATCTTCCCTAACTGTATCAGGAGATGTCACAGTAGACACTAACACATTCAAGATAGATACAACGAACAATCGTGTTGGTATTGGAACATCAACACCCGGATACAAACTACAAGTAGAAGGCTCATTCGCTGCACAAACTAAGTCTTTCGTTATTCCACATCCTACACAAGAAGGTAAGACACTACAACATGGTTCTCTTGAAGGACCGGAACATGGAGTGTATCATAGAGGCAGACTAGAAGGAAGTGTGATACAACTACCTGAGTATTGGACAGAGTTGGTTGATGAGAATACAATTAGTGTTCAATTGACTGCTAATGGCGACTTTCAAATGCTCTATGTAGAAAAGATAGAAGACAACCAAGTGTTCGTGGCTAATGCAGCAGACGAGGGCATTGACTGTTTCTATCTGATTCATGGTGAGAGAAAGGATGTTGGAAAGATGGAGGTTGAATACTGATGGGTAACTCGGACAAGGACATTCTAATTACGCCAAACAAAGGACAGAGTGCAAAACCAAAGATAGAGGTAACTGGTTTTGACAATACAACTAAGGCAATAGAAGTCAACAATGATGGTTCTCTGACATTCAATGCGAAGATTGCAGCAACATCAGGTTCTGTTGCTGATGGCAACGCCAACTTAGTCACTGGTGATGCTGTATTCGATTACATAGCAGCACAGGGCTTCACTACGGAAGTTGGAGACATAACTAGAGTAATTGCAGGAACAGGGTTGTCAGGAGGAGGAGAAACAGGTGATGTCACACTGACTAACGCAGGTGTTACTTCGATTGTCGCTGGAAGTAATATATCGATTAGTGGTGGAACAGGTGCGGTAACGATAACAGGGACTGCTGACACTGATACACAATTGAGTAACTCAGAGGTAGAGACTGCTTACAATGCTCAAGTGGGTCAGGTAAGTTCGACTGAGAGAACAAATGGGACTGAAACAGGAATCAGGAGATTCGCTCCTGCTGATGTCAAGAGTATGATAGATACTCATCAAACCGACACTAACACACAACGCACCGACTCACAGATTAAATCTGTCGTAGGAGCGATGTTCAGTGGCAATACAGAGACAGGAATATCTGCAACATTCCAATCAGGTGACGGAACTATCGACCTAGTTGTTTCATCTGTTGGTGATACAACAGGAAACGCAGCGACTGCAACTAAACTACAATCAGCAGTAAACATTGGAGGTGTAAGTTTTGATGGAAGTACAAGCATCAACTTACCCGGTGTAAACACAGGAGGTAATCAGAATACCACTGGTAATGCAGCAACCTCTACCCTTGCAAGCACAGTGACGGTATCTGATAGCACTGCTAACACTAACTTTCCAGTTGTATTCCATGATGAATCCAATGCACTTCTAGATGACACAAACGCATTGAGATATAATCCTTCTACTGGAACTCTTTTAGTTCCTAACTTGAATGTAGCAGGAACTACGACACAGGTAAACACTGTGACAATGGAAGCAGCAAATGCCGTTGTATTTGAGGGAGCGACATCAGATGACTTTGAGACAACTCTAACTATCGTAGACCCTACTGCTGATAGAACCATATCTCTACCAAATGCAGGTGGAACAGTAGCAGTATCTGCTTCGGGCGGAATAGCACTATCTTCTGCTGGTGATATCACAGCCAACTTGTCTGCTTCTCATATTCCTACCTTAAACGCATCCAAGATAACAGCCGGGACTTTCGGAACTGCAAGAATACCCACACTAAATACTTCAAAGATAACAGCAGGGACATTCAACGATAATAGAATAGCAGAGAGCAACGTCACACAGCATCAGGCTGCTCTTTCAATAACAGAGTCGCAAATAAGTGACTTGCAATCTTATCTGACTGCACCTAGAACTGTGACTGCTGGTGGTCAGACATTAGCAAACGGAGAGACTCTAGCCTTTACTGCCGGAACTGGAATTAGTATTTCTGAGAGCAATGGTGCAGTAACAATTACCAATACTGTTTCTGATACCAATACCTTCAGACCTGTTACTGCTGGTGGCAACACACTCGCTTCAAATGAAACTCTTGCTTTTACAGCAGGTAGCAACGTGACGATAACAGAGGTAGATGGAGCAGTTACTATTGCATCAACCGACACTAACACCGTCTACGTTCATCCTAACCATAGTGGTGAAGTAACCTCTACTTCTGATGGTGCTACTGTCATAGCAGACAACGTAATAGATGAAGCAAATCTAAAGGTAACAAATACTGCTGTGGATAACTATCTATTAAGTTATGATTCTGCATCAGGTGGCTTCACTTGGGTAGCAGCAGGTGCAGGTGGAGAGAACAATCAGAATGCCTTCAGCAATGTAGTAGTTGGTTCAGATACAATAGCAGCAGATTCAGCAACTGACACGCTGACATTAGCAGCAGGTTCTAATGTAACAATTACGGCTAATACATCTAACGATACTGTTACCATTGCATCCACAGATACTAGCCTAAGCACAGAGCAGGTTCAGGATATCGTAGGAGCGATGTTTGAGACAACAAACACTGAGAGTGGAATCACTGTCACATACCAAGACTCGACAGGAGACATAGACCTTTCAGTAGCAAGTCAAACAGACAACAACTTCACAACAACCCTCAAGAACAAACTAGATGGCATAGAAACTGCTGCTACTGCTGACCAAACAGCAGCAGAAATCAGAACACTAGTCGAGTCTGCCTCTGACTCAAATGTGTTTACTGACGCTGACCACACTAAGTTGAATGCTATTGAGACAGGTGCTACTGCTGACCAGTCTGCTGCTGAAATAAGGACATTGATAGAGTCAGCATCTGATTCCAATGTCTTCACAGATGCAGACCATACGAAACTGAATGCAATAGAGGCAAGTGCTACTGCCGACCAAACAGGAGCAGAGATAAAGACAGCACTATTCAACGAGTCTGACACAAACAACCTGACAGATACCCTACTAAGCAAACTCAATGCTATCGAGGCTAGTGCCACTGCTGACCAAACTGCGGCAGAAATTAGAACTCTAGTTGAATCGGCAACAGACTCCAATGTATTTACGGATGCAGACCACTCCAAGTTGAACGCCATTGAAGCATCTGCAACAGCAGACCAAACGGCATCTGAGATAACTGCTCTACTGAATGATGTTGCCAGTTACTCACTTGGAACAACCAGCAGTGGAACTATCGCTGTAAACAATGACATGACCGTAGCAGGAGATTTGACTGTAACGGGAACAACTACGACTAACAATGTAGAAACTGTAAGCACTAGCAATGGTGTGATATTTGAAGGAAATCAAGCAGATGGCAATGAGGTAACTCTACTAGCAGGTTCTGTAACAGCCGATAGAACAATTACATTGCCTGATGCAGCAGGAACAGTAGCGGTATCAGCGTCAGGAGGAGTGGCATTATCTGCTGCTGGTAACATAACAGCGAACCTATCAGCATCTCACATACCTACTATAACAGCAAGTAAGGTAACTGAGATATCCAACTTAACAGCAGCAGAGGGAGCACAGTTAGAGAACATAGGTTCTACAACGATATCAGCAGCACAATGGGGATACCTTGGTGCAGCAACAGGAGCGATAACTAACACAGACACTCAACTGTCTGATGCAGAGGTTATCGCTGCACTTAACTCAGACTTAGGTGGAGACATCGTATTCGGAACTCAGACCGATGATGAGGTCAGGTTCGGTGGAGATGTATCAGGTAGAGTGGCAAATGGAACAGGAAGCAATCTATATCGCTTCGGGGGTCTATACCTCACATGGGATGCAGATAACTACGGAACAAACTTCAATCACTCAATCACTTCTACCGAGAATGGGTCTTTCAGTGACAGTCTAACCATCAACTCATACGACAAGATTCGTCTGAACATGGACACCAACTCCAACAATAACGACTCGTATATTCAGTTCGGTAGGCATTCCACTGGTACGGGTGGAGACATCTTCATGACCATTGAAGATGGAGGTAAAGTAGGTATAGGAAGTACAAGTCCTGATGCTCAGTTAGAGGTAGTCGGTGCATTAGCACCATCATCTGCAACTCAATTCTCATATGCTGAGACATTGAAGTTGGATGTAGCAGACGGTGGAACTGCCGAAGGTCCAGCAATCAGATTCAGACAAGGTGCGACTAGTGACCACAATGCTGCTGATTATATGTTCCAAGTGATGGGTGATGGTGGTAGTTCGGTTTCACACGAATACTCCTTCAACTATGGATGGAGAAAGTGGCATCATGCTACTGGTGCTGATGGCTTCAAGCCAGTAATGAGGTTCAAAGCAGCAGGAGACAGTAGTGCTAGTGGAACACAATACGGAGAGTTTATTCTAACTTCAACCGCTACTGCATGGGATGTCTATGATGGAACACATACAGGACTTGAGCCTTCTACATTCGATACTAAGATAAAGTTGAGTGGTGGTGAGACATCATACATCAACAATGGACAGAACTTCGGAATAGGCACTACGAATCCTGTATCTGAATTAGACTTGAGTACGGGTGCGTTGTCATTCGCTAACACCAACACACAACTCAAACTGTCCGGTGGGTCGAATGTAGATTTCCAACTTGGGCATTGGGGCAACACTCACATCCTCATAGACACAGATGGAAATGACTCAAGCAGATATTTCGCTGTAAGTCATGGTAATGCTACTGCTGGTTCTGCGACTGAGTTAATGCGTGTGCAAGAGAATGGTAGGGTCGGAATAGGCACTACGAGTCCTGTCAGACCGCTTCACGTTGTCGGGGATGCCTATGTGCAGAATGGCGACATACTTCTCTCAAGAGGAAACTTCTACCTACAAGATGCAAGCGATGCTACCAAGCGAGGTAGTTTCACAAGCGATGGTGTTTGGGCTTGGGAGAATGTCAATGTCGGAATAGGCACTACAAGTCCTAATGCTAAATTAGAGGTTGATGGAACTATAAAAGTAGACCCAACTGGAACATACTCAGCAGTAACAGGTAGTGGTAGTGATACGTCTACGGTAGCGGGTATAGTATTCGATGGCGATGCTGAACTCTTCAGGGAGTCAAATGGCTATCTCAGAAGGATAATCGGTGCTAGTAGCAGCACAATCACAATCGGTCAAACAGGAACTTCGATATGGGACACCATTGACCTGATACCCGGACATAGTGGAAAGGTCAGAATATACTCTGATGACCCTTCTACTAACGCAAGTAACCTACTTACGCTAACAGCAGATGATGGAGTTGTAAACACTCGCCAGTTACAAGTTGGAAGTGGTGCGACAGTCACTTCAATCAACACTTCTTTCTCCGACAATGATACTTCCCTGATGACTTCCCAAGCAATCAAGGAGAAGATTGAGAATTACGGATACATCACTTCTCAAATGACATTCATTCTAGAGGATGATGATGGCACTGAGGTCTCTATATCAAATGCTGAAGAGGTTAAGTTTTTCAGTAGCGATACAAGTATTGACATTAATTACACCGACATATCTCCGGGTTCAGACTCAGACCCATTCGATTTGAGTTTCAAAACTCTACACGCTCCTTATCTACATACAGTAGATGATAGAGACTTTGCTCCTGAAGATTTAACCACTACCCAAAGACAAATATTCGGATTGTTCTCTACAAAGACAGGATTAGAAGATGGTTCAACCACCAACGGTTCTGACTATACTGATACTCTAATATTCGACACTTACACAGGTGACTCAGGTGGAGAGGCTAACCTACTAGCACTATCTAAGAATAGTACACAAAGAATCTATCATTATCGTGCTGCTAGAGATGCTACTGATTGGGGAACTGCCTCTACTTTAGCATACACAAGTGATGTCCCAACAACGGAAGCGATTCAGGATATCGTTGGAGGTATGTTCTCTAGTAACACTGAGACAGGTATAACGGCAACATATCAAGACAGCGATGGTACAGTTGACTTAGTAGTTGGCACATTGAATCAGGATACGACAGGGAATGCAGCGACAGTAACAGTTGCTCTTGATGAATCTACAAGTGCCAACAATGCTATCGTATTCCATAGAAGTGATGGGTCATTAGCAAGAGATGGTGGTTTCAGATTCAATCCGGGTAGCGATGCAATGATTGTGCCAAAGATTTCTGCGTCAGGAGCAGTAACTGTTGGTACTTTAGAAATTGGTGGTAGTGGTGTTGTCGCTACAACTATTTTAGATGAAGATAATATGTCTTCAAACTCTGCTACTGCTTTAGCATCTCAACAGTCTATCAAAGCATATGTGGATGCAAATGCAGGTGGTGGTGGTGGTTCTCCCGGTGGTTCAGACACTTTCATTCAATACAACAATGGCGGTTCTTTCGGTGCTACTACTCTCTCCTATGATGACACATCAGGTGCAGAACAATACAAGATAGACGTATCATCAAGCGAAACCCCGTTTGTTATAGTGCAGACTGGTGCTGGAAATTCGTTTGAGGTTCATGATGCTGCTGACCCCGATAATAACAGGTTTCAGATTTCTAATTCAGGTAATGTCACAATAAAAGGTCTAAACGGTGGAGGTTGGGGTCAAGCGTTATATGTGGCTGGAAATACTATAAGTTCTAGATTTAGGGCTGAACAAAGTTCTGCTGCTAATCCGGCATTTGTTAGTGCTTATGATTTAGATACAGGAATGCTCTTCCCTGCTGCTAATACCGTAGGATTTTCAACAGGTGGAACTGAAAGATTAAGATTAGGTTCTAGTGGTGAAATATTAGTTGGTGGTACGGCTGCTGGAAGTAGTGGTCAAGTATTAACTTCCGGTGGTAGCGGTGCTGCTGTTTCTTGGACTAGTGTTAGTGGTGGTTCTTCCACTACTGGTTCTTTCTACTTAATTGCAGAAGAAAGTAACTGGCAACTGAATGTTGGTTCTTCAAATGGTTTCCATTGGTCTTTCGGTAATGGTTCTGATATAGGAGATGCACCGTCTTCTAATGCAAAGAACGAAGGTATTGCACTACCTATTGATTGTACGTTGAAGTTCTTGCACTTGAACTGTGCAAATGACGGTAATGAAACCGCAGGTAACAGTGCAACTGTTCAGATATACAAAGCAAATGCTGCCAATTCAAGTCAATCAGCAGTTTCCGGTACTGCAATAACCGCTACTGTTGCTACTAATGGACACGGTATATCTGCTACTGGTGACTACGATGTTGATTTTGACAAGGGAGATATCGTTCTGTTCAGGTCTACTACGGCTAATCAATCAGGAATATATCTAGGTAGAGGAACAATATCAGCATACTTTGTGGAGAGGTGATTAAATGACAGAAGAAACAGACATGGATTTAATGTGGGAAAAAATGAGAAAGGTAAGGAATGCATTATTATTACAGTCAGATAAGTATGTATTGCCTGATTTATGGGAAGGATATACAGATGCACAGAAAGGTGAAATTAGAAGATATAGAATGGAACTGCGAGATTGGCCTGAGACGATTGACACTCCATTGAGTCTAGGAAGTAAACTACCTGCTAAACCATCATTTGTGAAAGATGTAGACACATACAAACTTAGACCTTGAAGGAAGTTAGCGGCAACTAGTTCGCAATGACACTGAAATTTTTGCATAAAAAAAGGCAAAGTGGCCGAAGGATTATTCCTCCGACCACAGTGCTTTACATTCTCTACAACGCCAAATGTGTAGAGTCTCTTGTGAACCCACAACCTTACCCTTTATTCTTTGAGGGATGGTGTCCTCAAAACAATAAGGGCATTTTTTAGTTAGAGCCAGTTCGACCACGCTCTTCGCTAATTAGGTTCTCCATGTATTCATCTATGCTTTCTTCGGTATACTTTGAATTACCGAATGCAGCAAAGAACAACAGAGAAACTAGCATGACGAAGATTATCCAGCCGAGCCATTCCCACGGTGACATTACCAATCCACCTCCAATTCTTTCATTATTTCTTCATCTATGGAAAAGCCCTTCACCATCTTGTTTTCCTTTCCATGAATCCACAAATCATATACGAGTTCACAATCCTTAAGGCAGTAGTCTGCAACTTCTGAGAATCTACCATCTTTCCAAACCAAAGGAGCATCTGCACTATCCATGAGTTTCTCAGTACCTAATGTATTTTGAACTAAGTTATTCAAGGAATATCTTTCACCGTATGATTTATTCAATATTCTACTAGTATCGATGTATGCTTTATCATCCAAGTATTTCTTGATGCAATATATGTCCATAGCATTTTTTAAAACTGCCAAATCAAATGAAACGATGTTGTGTCCCAAGAGAATACCATTGTTCTGATGGTGGTCATCTAAATCAAACTTCAACTGTGAAAGTGGTTTTACTGATACACCTGACTTACGAATCGACTTGATTGGCTCATCAATGTATACAGTTCCGTGATTGCCATCCCATGTGCAGACAGTAGATACCTCAAACATATGAGTATTACCCCAACCCCCAATTTCATGAGAGTAGTTTTTCGTTTCTATGTCTAGGGCTAGAACATTCATTCCTTTCCACTATCCCCTGTCCAAAGATTTGCGAGTTTCTTAGCCTGAGCCTCTGCTGGATTTGGTGCTTGGATTAGGTTTGGTTTACACATCCATGCTACTAGGTGTTCTCCACCGCCAACTGTTATCATTGTCGATAGATACCACCCATCCTTCCCATATGTATTCAGGGACTCATTTATCACTTTTGGGCCATCACTCACGTTGAACACCAAGAATTGATGTTCGTATGTATCTTTTTTACTCATTTTTCTTTTCCTCCTTTATCTTCAAATACGTTCTTACTCCAATTTTCTTGGTATCGAACATACTGGAAATCTTTTTGAAGTTGTTGTAAACCGTAGTTTGCCCCTTCTTCGTGTCCTCCCGAACATGTGATAGTAGAAGAGTCTTGTTCACCCAACCTTCATCACCTTTCTTTCTCAGCCCCTCGTATGCTTCTCGGAACGCATTAATGCCTACTCGTTCATGCAACGCATGTGTTTTCACCTTCAATGCTACGTCTAGCCACGACACAAGCGATTTATAGCATTGTCGAATAAGAGAAGAGGCTTGTCGTGCATGTCTTTCAGTCACAATGTACCTTTTACTTGGGTCTTTGATGTTAGGTGCTTCTGCTATACAACATAGAACAGATAGTCTTGTCATCGTCTGATTTAGCCTCGTTATGAAGTTTCCAGCAATCTCAAACACTTCAGGTCTGCTATTAGCGACATAGTTTCTCATTTTAATTGACTCATTCTTCAAAGCGTCATTATATCCCTTACCAAACGTTATCGTCTGCAATGGGTCTCTTCCGCTTTCCTCAAATCTTTTTCTCAGTGATTCATAGATAATAACAAAATTCTGTGCGAACTTTTTGATAGGAGCATCCTTCGGTTTGATAGTTCCAACTTCATCAAGAACCTTCTCTCTCAATTCATCTTGAACTTCCTGTGGAACTTCCTTGATGTAGATTAGAGTTCTTTGAATAACACCCTTCTCAGCAATAACATTTGTTAATGTCTTTGGTATGTATGTAGTAGCATAGATACTTCTCTGACATCTGCACTCTATGATATCACCATCACGAAGTTTTTTTCTGATAATCCAGTTCTCTCCGTGTAGAGTATTCATGAACTTATTCAGATACATGATAACGTTCTCTTTATGTTGGGATTGCTTGAATACACCTGAGTATTCAAACTCGTCATATGCAACTAAACCACTTCCCTCAAAGCCGCCATCGATTTGCGTTGGTATCTCAACCCACTGCATCTCACCATCATCGTCTTCTACTCTCTCTTTATCTATCTTCATAGACCCAATAAGAGCAGCATCGGTTGTATCATCAACACCAAAAACATCATAGTTAACATTATACTTTTCATTCAGTATTCTAAATGTTTCATTAGCAACAGGTCCAAAGAAGTTATACATCTCAGTTTTACCTGTTCCCGATGTTTGCATCCATATGAATTGTATTCTACAATCATCAACTCTTCTGCCACTCGGTATAGCAACCATATCCTTACACAGTTGACCAAGTATAACGAAGAAGCCGATTGCAGCAGGTATCTCGTTATACTTTGAGACATCTGCTGCACTCTTCACATATTGCTCAACCACCTTTGGTAAACCAATTGTCTTTGGTTGAACTAGTGGTAGTTCTTCTCCTAATCCTTCATAATACATCCTATCTTCATCATATTCATTTTCATTCATGTTATCACCATTTTATCTTCTTTATTCAGCACATCGATTACCCTCTTGGCAATCACTTTACCGAAGCCTTCCAGTTCACATATCTCCTCAACTGATGCTTCTCCTATCTCCATGATAGAGCCGAATCTTTCTATCAGGAGTTTTGCTTTCTTCACACTGATTCCTTTTATTGTGCAAAGAACATCTATTCTCAAGTCTGTTGTAGCAATACGCTTTCTTATCAAACTTGGAGTGTGTATCTCTCTATCTATTGGTTGCATCTTACAAACGACTGATATAATTCTAGCAGCCTCCTTTGCAGATGAGACCCATATTATGTTACAGTCAGTGTCTAATATTATCTTACCAATAGCACCATCGAACTTGTTTCTCAACAGTCTAGCATTCTGTTTGTTATTCACATACATCAAATAGTTCTCAACTGCATCTCTGAAGTCACCATAAACTATCACTATGTTATTCATGAACTTCGCATCCATATTGTCTAGTTGATTCCACAGTCTCTTGTTAATAACAGACTGTAAGAAGTCAAACGCAGACTTTGCCTCAAAACAAACATCACCAAAGGTATAGTCACCTATGTCTAGCCATTCCTTCTCGTAGGGAACATTAATCTCCCTACAATTATGAATAACCATCTCTGCTAATTCTGAGTGTTCTCTACTGTCTATTTTCAGTTTAAGCACCATCGTAATACCTCCAACATTTTCCAATGCAGTATCCTTGTGGGATAAGCACGTTAGAACACGAAGGGGCGTTGTATCCCTTATCTACAATTCCTCTAACATACTTTGAAGATGTCCTAGAATCCCAATCTAACCAAACATCTTCCTTTGAAGCGATGACTTCTAACTCATCCATAATCGTCTTGTGAATTTGGTCATTCTGCTCAGAAGAAAGAATTCTCTCACCCATACTCAGTAGGTCTCTATACCACTGAACCAAATATACTCTAGCATAGTGGCTAGGGTTCTCAACCATAACTGCGTTATGCAGACATGGAAGTATTGGTAGTTTACCGATTGGAACAGGTATCTCAACTTCTACTTCTGACATCTCGATTGCTTCCATCTCAGGAAACACTACTAGTTTACTACCATTGTTTGAGGATATCTTTCTAGGTCTCTTAGCCATAGAAAGTATCTCGTTCAAAGAACCTGATAGGTCTTCAATTACAAGAGGAATACAGAAATACGGATTTCCGTTCTCATCCGAACTACTTAGGTTCATTGAGTTAGGAACTCTTCTCAATCTATTAGTTTGGATACCCGTTCTATCAAGCGTAGCAACACCATTACTGACTTTGGAATAATACTGCTGAATGCTTCTGATATCATCTACTGGTTCTCCATAGACAAAGACATGGAAACCCTTGCCACTAAAATACATTTTGAAGATGGTATCTTCAGCGACTAATTCAGAAACTACTTTCTTGAGGTCATTATAGGCATTTTCCAGTGGTTCATCATGAGCATCGAAATCTAAGAATGCTCTATCCAACACAACCGAGAAGTCTAGTTTGACTCCATTATTGAAGTCATCAAAGTCATACACTGTCGTATAGCAGTTCATCTTCCCGTTATAGGAATTGAACCAGTTGACAAACTCACTCCGATTCTTTACTACTGTCCTTCTCATTTGTGGTGCGTTTCTTAGATGACTTCCTGCCCACACTTCTCTTGGCATTCTCATTTTTATTCTCCTCCTTGAAAGAGACCTTTGCTTCAAGCAATTCCTCCCTTACAACTTCTGCTATTTTTATTTTCAATTGTGACATTATTGTGTTCATGTATATTTGCCCGAAAGGAGTTCTCTCTTCAGCAAACACATCTGTATCCCATACCATCTTCAGTTTATCAGTGGTAGGCATTTTCTCATACAATATCTCTGCTAGATTGCTTACTGTATCAGATACATTTGCAATCTCCGAAAAACTCCATACCTTTTGTTTTAATTCTTCTTTTACCATTTTATCTATCATTATTTATTCCTCTCTCTATATTCTTTTTTTCTTCTAAAGTATTCTTTCCATTTCATCAGAACCAACTCTCCGTGTTAGCAGCATCACATATACCAAAGAAACTGCAATTTGAACAGGTCTTTGCGAAATACTTCGTTGGGAATATACCCGTTTCGTATGAGTGAATCAATTGTGCAATACCCTTCTTCACTGCCGTTATGCTACTTTTCTTGACTTCCTCAACATAGATGTAGTTAGCCGCAGGATAGTACCAACCCCAATGAGAGATAGGTATCTCAGGGTCTAATCCCCATTCTCTCAACTTCTCATCGGGTGTATTCTCAAAGAGAATCTTGTAGAAGGCCATCTCCTTACGCATCATAGTAGTCTTCCAATCCTTCCAACCACCAGTCTTTAATTCCATAGGAATGTATCTTTCCCCTTCTTTGAACATACGGTCAATGATACCTTGAAGATGAACAACATAATCTTGCTTTAACGGATACTTTGAATTCTCATCCTTGTTGATTACAATCTTCGCATCTAACATTATCTCATTGATAACTGGAACAAAGTCTTCAATTGTTCCTTCATCTCTTGCTTCTATGAATCTGTTCGCCTCAAAGATAGACATTGCCTCATACATCTCATCATAGTCATCTATGGGATGAAGTTCCATACAGTAATTAACAAGTTCTTCGTAAGACATGTCCTCTGCTTTCTTTACATCGAAAGTATTGAAGAAGTCCTCTCTTGCATTGTGTATGATACTTCCCTTAATCATGACCTCAGTTGTTTCTATTGGCATTCTTTCCTTATATTGAAACTCATACCTCTTAGGACACCACTGGAAAGAACCAAGCGATGACTTGGATATCTTCAATATAGGATACTCTTCATCCCCGTAATACTCAGGTTGCCATTGATATGTGTATTCATTTGTATTGCTTTGTCTCATTAAAACCATTCCTCCAACGTTTTTTGTCTACTATCCACTGATATCTTCCTGATATCCCAACCCATCGCTCGATAGATTGGTTCTGCTTTTTTAATAACTGATTCAGAATAGTGTGACCAGTCAGGCTCGTAATCGTAGAAGTCATCTTCTACTAGCAAGGACACATACGTTGCTTTAACGTTCTGTCCAGTTATTGGATTGTAGAATGTTTCTTTGCTGCTTATTTTTAGATACAAGTATGTATCAGTTATCTCCTCATAGCCTTTGGAATGGCTGAACAGTACACCTGCTATACCTGAACCAACAGTAGGTCTCTTACCCTTTGTTGTTGTGAAGTTCAAGTTATTTGCTGCACAACATGGCTTCTCCATCAAACTGAACATAGAATTTCTCCTACGACAGTTCTTACAGTCAACCATGAACCTCTCTTCACGGTATCTACTTCTCTGAAGTATGTCTGATAGAGGAATCTCACCTCTGAGAACTTGATTATACATATCTTTCAGATATTTTGTCACTTCTTCTTCAGATTTACCTTCTACCCACATGTTTAGCACTGAAAGTTGAACATCTTTGGCTAATTTAGTCAAGGAAACCCTCTTTGCAGTGAATCCAGTCATAACAAACTCCTCTTTATCGAGAAATTCACCGTCTTTCCATGTAATCAGACCTGCATTTCTGTTTTTTGTTGCTCCAACACCCAAAGTTCTGAAGTATTTCTCAAACTCTAGTGTTACGGGATGCTCTTCTAGTCCCATAACGTTAGGAAATGACTTTCTAACGTGTTCATTCAGTATTTTTAGGGTCTTTTCAGCAGTTTCGATGCTGTTGTCCTCAATATCAACGTAAATTGAGTCAGTATGACCATAAACCACCTTCATGCTAACAACTCCACTGCTATAATTGATGCAATAATCACTTTTACAAGACTGAACACTGTCCTTAGTAGTGCAAGTGTTGCAAATCTGTCCTGTGACCACTTTTCTATACTCATATTACATTCACATCCTGTAAAAGTGAAAACAAACCGTAAATGAAGATAGAAACGAACAAAACCTTACTTGAAATGCTCAAAAACTTCCTTGCATCCTTAAAAATCTGATTCATAGCCTCTTTTCTTAACTCAGACTCTGATTTCTCAGGTTTCTCTTCTTTTTTACTCTTTAAAAAATCAATATTCGCACTTTTTATTGGCATTATAATTCCCTCACTTTGAATGCAGCAGTTCTGATTGCTTCTCTAGCACTAGCAGTTATACTAGCAGCCAAATCAACATCAGCCCACCCAAATCCTTGAAATGCAACGATTCCATAGAATGAAGCCATTAATCTCTTGACCGCAAGTTGATTGTTGTTCCACTTAACATAGTCGGATTTGTTTTTACTTTCTTTCATCATTTTCTTGTATTCGTTTCTTAATACTTTCAGGTCTAGAACTGCTTGTGGTAGTAGACCTAGTTTGTCTGTCTTGTAATATCTCATATCATAGTCTTCTATATCTGAGAAGTCTTTTGGTGTTTTTATGTTCACCCCAAACTCAGTTGGTTCAGTAGACTTAGTTTCCCAAGATATATTCCTAGCAATCATCATACTTGGATATAGACCTGCGAAATCAAATGCTGCAACTCCCAAGTGAAGACCATTTGTAGCCTCACTGAGAGGGTCATAGACCATCGCACCATCGTAGTCTACCCTGTCACCTTTCATGCCCGTAGGGGCTTTCCAAGAGGCATTACGCATGAAGTATATTCCACCCATGTTAGAGGCGTAGAAACATGCATCGAATGGTGCAATCAGCAAACGTTGTAACGATAGTATCGCTTCAGTTGTAAAGTTCTCATCATCTATCCTCTTGATTAACTCAACGTCTTTCAAAGCATACTCTAGATAGGTTTCAGTGTCTTCTTGCCAGCCTCTCCTGAAGAACTCGTTCTTATCAGGAAACTTATCGCTGACTAACTTCTTCTCACCTAGAACACTCTCAGATACATAGTCTAGAGATAGTGAAGGAAGTGTTCCCCTCTGTGCATCATTCCATTGTCTCTCAAAGGCTAGGTCTAATGGTACGCATATTCTACCTTTGATTGGTTGATTGATAGGGCTATACCCATCAATACCATACTTACCATAAGACAGTTTAACTTTAGACTCAGATAAGGAAAAAGATACACCATCCACTTCCATACAAGGAGATAGTATTCTTGGGTCTATCTCATTTTCATGTAGTCTCTCAATCAACTTAGGTAGGTCGAACTTCCAACCGAACCAAGAGATTAGCATGTCAGGGTCTTTCTCCCTAATCATTAGAACAAACTCCTCAAGCATTTCCTTCTCCGTTCCCGAATCAGGTTGCCAAGTAAGAGTGTGATACTCATCATCAAAGTTATCGTAGACAACAATGGCCGTGATAGCACCATCATGTTCACCACCTTGCATCCACTCCATGTCCCAATACCACTTACGCATATCATACTCAGGAAGTTCATTCATCATGTCAACGGCATATCTGTAATGGTGTCTGACATCTGCTTCGTATGTTCTATCTCCTCTATCATGGAAGAAAGCCTTCACCTTATTCATGTACTTGCTATGGCTAGGTGTCCAAGTTACTTTTACGAGTTCTCTACCCTGAAGATTCTTCCAACCTCCTTGATGATACTCAAGACTCATACTGAATGAAGCATTTCTCTTACTCCTAGTTTCTTTGATGTAGATAGTATCGCCGTCAAGTTTTACAGAACGTGCGTTTCTCTCAACAAAGAAGTGGGGTTGGAAGTCGTAGAAAGAAACTAACTCTTCTCTACGCTTACCATCCTCACGCCATCTAAGACATATACCTGCATTCGTATTCGTAATTATCATATTATCACCTTGCTATGTATGGGGCTTTAATCAGCACCCTATCTTCTGCTTTCCAAACAATAGGAGACTCATCCTTCAAGAATATCTTGACCTCTGTGTTCTTAGGAAAGAACTTGTGAAACTGTCCAGTAACCTCGACAGTAGAGGGGTCTCCACTTATGTCAGTAGTTGCAACAGTCGTTACCACCTTATCAGTGATAGACTTCTCACTACTCATTGTGAATGTCTCATCAACATTGAAGTGATACCTTGCATTGTTAATCACATCACATCTCTTCACGGCATCAGTTAGATTATCTGAGTTAGTTGTTATCACTGTCTCAAACTCAACACTACCAAACATGGGATTGTTTTCATCTATCTCATAACCTTGAAGTCTCGCAATCATTGCGGTACTAGGATGAGATACAACAAGAGGAAGTGAGGCAGTGCTACTGCCATCACTAACCTTGACGTAATCTCCAATCTCGATTAGAACCGTTTCATTGAAGGTCTTAAGATACTTCAGAGTCTTTTCTATCTCTATCGTTACTAGACCTACATCCTGTTTCTCAGAAGTCAGAGTCTCTATTGTTAGACCACAGACAGTTGTGTTATCTGCATTATACAATGTTATTGTTGAGTTGTCACAATCTAGTTCTAGCATTGCATAGTCAGAAACTTGACTGTTCTTTGCATTGTCTCCATTGTGATATTTCCCTTTCATCTGTATATCTATTAACGCATCAGATAGCGTTTTTGTATTCATTCGTATTCTCATATTTATTCCTCATTCAAAGTTCACCTGCTTTAATCTCAGGGAAACCATTCCAATCTACCTTGCCATCATCGATGGTCAAGACCTTCAATCTCTTACCAATCATCTCAGGCTTCCTAGCACTTGCTTCAACCATAGCGTTGAAGGTTGCACCGTTCTTCCTGATGTCTCTAGACATCCTTACTGTTGCAGTAAAGATATCTTCAGTTGAAGAATGCCAGTTAGCCTCAACACCAATAGGGTTTGGATTACCAGCATACTTGTCCTTAGAGTGTGCAATCACAATTCTGTGACATGGCATCTCTAGTATCTGCTTATGCAAGAAGTTCTTGTAAGGAGTGTTTCTGTCACCCCAAACATACGGCGGTTGCTTGATAACTGTATCAGCATCCATACCATGCTTCTCACGCATCTTAGTCTCACATACATCTGTCAGGAGTTTGTCTGCTCCATCTACGATGACTGCCTTCAACTTGTCTTCCTCTAGTATCTCTAGAGCCATTTGATAGAATGCTCTCGCATTATCCATAGTCTCATCGAAGTCAACTAGACTTCCATCTTTCCTAACTATCGGGTTGTATACTATCAGGTTCTCTATGTTTCCATAGTGATTCCTCTTTACATCTATTGCTCTGTTATCAAAGTCAAACACTAGAACTTTCATATCGTTCTTGATGTCTTCTTCCGTCAACAAATCCATAGCCGTTGCCGACTTAGCAGACTTGGGTTCTCCCCAAATACCAAGACACAGGAATGACTTGTTGTTATCCTGTGCTTGCTTTATCTGCTCAAGCATGGCCTTCTTGCGAAGAGCATACTTACCCTTATCAGATTCTTTCGTTTGCACTGCCTTTGTTTTATCGTTGTTTGTCCAACTCATATCTATCACCATTCTTATATTCATCAGGATTAAATGAAATCCCTTTCCATTGTTTTAGTAGTTCATTAAGTTCTACAAGAGACAATTTAACTCTTACATCTTTGGATTCAAAGTGAAACTTTGTCCAATAGTCACCCGTATCAGGGTTGTACTTCCAAGTTAGGAAGTCTACGCTATCCATGCGAAAAGCAAAACTTCTCCCATGAATAACGAGACCTCCATTGGAATCAGTAACCATACTGTATTCCATTACGAACACCTCAGTCGAAGAACCAATCTTCGTCTTCTTCTACGACATCAATCTGCTCAGGACTTCCGCCACGATTGCTCACGACATACAGACCTGAAACGTTGATACTTGTTGGGTTCTCAGCAGACTGAGAAGTTCTACCCACTACGATTATCGAAGAACCGATACCGAAGTTGATGTCTACGTTCTCAGGTATCCAGCAGGTTGTGCCACTGAAACCATCTCCATCCCAATCAATCTCTGTATTGAAGTCATCCAAGTTAACAATCCTGTTACCATTGCTGGTTGCTCTCATGTTGATACTTGTAACACTACCATCAGTAAAGACGAATCTATCTGCATAGTTCTTGCTCATAGCAGAAGCATGGTATCTGTCAATGTCTACCAATGGGCTATAATTAGATTCACAGAACTCCATCAAAGTGTCTTGTATTTCTATCTGAGATACATCTCTGTAAGTCTCAGAGTCAGTAGATAGGTCTGCATTGTATACCAATGAGGTAAGTGTAGTGTCAGTTCCACCGCTTATTGCACCTGCTCTGAAAGAGTTAGGTATGCAACTGAAGTGAACAAACTCAAACGTCTTTGGCTCAAAGTGGACACAGGATGTGCCTTTGTAGGAGAAGTCCCACTTACCCATCTGTCCATCAACTTCACCAACGAATACACCGCTTCTTCGGTATTCTTCCTTTGGTAGTGGTTTACCGTAGTTCTTGTTCCAGTCACCTTCTCTTGTATCAAGAGGAACAATGAACCTACCTGTATCAACTTCTACGTTGTTATCAGGAAGTTTGCCCATGTGCTTCACAATCTCTTCGCCACTTCTCATCATCCTTGCTTCATAACCATCTCCGTCTTCGGTGAAGATAGCAACTCTACCCAAGTTGTATGTCATTTCACTGTCTCTCATATATTCATTCGTTAGCCTGTCTCTATTCATAGCACCCATATCTCTTGCTTCATTCATCGAGATAAAGAAGCCAAATGCATCTTTGAATAGACCGCCACTGTTGTTAGTGGTTTGTGGTGAATCTTGTCGCTTCATTGCTGCACGACTATTCACATAGAATGCTTTCCAAAGACCCCTCGCTAGTTGGGGTTCTTCGGTTGCGTTGACGTTGTTCTTGGAACATATATCCTCAAACCTCGCCATAGCATCCTCTTGGCTCATGCCAAGTATTTCTGCGGCTTTCTCAATATCATTTTTTATTTCATCATTCATTTTCATTTTCCTCCTTTGTTTTCATTTTCTTTCTTTCGTGTTTTATTTCCACTAATCCTTCTGTCAGCATGACTACGCCACACAATATCCAAAAGAAATTGGAATCTACGCTGATGTAACCTAGCGTGTTTAGTATAGGCAGTACAATCAGCAATGCACCGCCTAACGCTATTATCTCATACCGAAGTAGTAGATGTTTGATATCTTCAAAATCCACTACACCGTCTTTGTTCAAATCCATTTTCATATTTATACCTCATTTCAAAATCTCCTTTTAGGTGAGTCTAACCATCTCAATAATTGTCTTAATACTACTATACCTATCAGGAACTCAATCATCAAATCATCTGTCCTATCATCCAAGATGCAAGCAGTTTTGGAGTCATGCTACTACTTCTCCACTCTGCCTCTCCGACAACCCTAAGCAATTTGAACTTCTTGGTTGCTGGCATATCTGTTTTGATGATTACATCGTGCAAGTTAGTGCATATAGTTCTCATGTCTACTGATTCATATAACAAGTCATGCACCTTACCTAAAGAATTTTCATAGTTATTTTCATCAATCATTTGTAATATTTCAGTATAGGGTTCTTGATTCTTGTTGATTTGATTCAATATGGAGGACTTACTATAAGTAGCAGCCTGAAGTTCAGTAAGCCCCCGCCTCATATCTCCGTGTAGAGACTCTATGAAGATTTCCAAATCATCACTGGAAATGTGACTTATTCCTTCCTTTTCTAGAATATCTGATAGCAACTTATGCATTGTTCTATCCTGCAATCTATTGAATCTGTAATTCGCACATCTAGATTGAAGAGGGTGTATTATCCTAAATCTATCATTACATGTAATTAGGAATCTGCAATTGTCTGCATACCTCTCCATGATTCTCTTCAGTGCGTTTTGAGCATCCTTAGTCATACCATCCATTTCATCAAGAAGTATAATCTTGAATGGAGCATCACCAATCTTCTTGGTTGAAGCAATCTCTTTGATTTGATTTCTGACTGTCTCTAGTCTTCTGTCATCTGATGCATTAATCTCAAAGAAGTTGTTATCCACATCTTCCTTGAGCATACCGTTTGCTAATGCAATACCAGCAGCAGTCTTACCCACACCTGCTATTCCATAGAGTAGAACATTAGGCATGTTACCTTGTTCTACCCAACTCTCTGCATCAATTGTGAAGTTGTATTGTCCAACAACCTCACTAAGTTTCTTAGGTCTATATTTTTCTGTCCATAACATTTTCATTCCTCATTTTTAATCAAGCCACTTTGACAGTGTGGCAACTGGTTGAACCGGAGTTCGTTTCGTTTGTCTATCTTTACGGAGTTTAAGTATTCTCAAATCCGTGGTTGAGAGCGTCTTTCTACAATACTCCTTGAAATCATTGTTTTTCAATAAGTCTTTCAAAAGATATCTCTGAAAAGGCCGCATTTTTAACTTCCTCAAAATTTTCGGTATTGAAGAATACGCCTTTCTTTGTGGTGGTGTCATCTTTCGATGCATTCTACCATCGTGAGCATAAGCCAACATCTCGTAGAAGTATGTCTTACTCCATCTTCTCTTCACTTTAGCATCCAAGAACATCAGTTTGTTCGGATGTAAGTTAGGTGCTAACCAAGATATGAACTGGACATCAGCAGGTTCACTGACTTTCAGTTGATTCATTATCACTTCTCTATCCGGGTTTCTTAGATAGTCTCCAACCATAGTGAATATATCTACATCGTAGTTGTAGGGTTCATCTGAACGTGGAGCAATCTCCTTGATTTCATCAAACAGAGACTTCTTCGTTGCTCTGTTTAACTTGCACATACCAAACAGTTTCTTTGGTACGTCTTTCTGATTGATTGAAGTCAACACAACCTGCCCTTTGTATTCAAGGATAGTCTTCCTAATTGCCTCTGTGTTAGGCTTGTAGTTGCACTCTCTGATAATTATTCCTCTATCAGCAGGTATAGAGTGGTTATCCTCTATGTCATACTCATTAGCATACATTATGATAGGGTCACTTGAAACGAGTTTACTCGCCTTCTCCATCTTGTCTGTTCCGTCTTTTCCTACGACTATTACTGTTCTATTCTGATTCTTCATATTTATTAGGCTCATTTGTATCAATCCTTATTTCCATTATTTCTTCGTATGCTTTGCCACAAGCACCGCAGTCAACTAAAATGATAAACCATTTTAATCCATTTTCTTGTTTAACACCTGCTTCATATGCAAATGCTTTACTCTTACATTCTCTACACCCTTCCTGCACTCTCTTCAGTACATGATGGGATAGTATCTCATCATCGGATACCTGACTCTGTTTGTCTAATCTCATCTTCAAAATGCAAATACTGCAAATCTGTTTGAGTTCTGAGTCAACCTCACGGAGACTACATCTCTTACACATAGTTGCCATCAGAGAACCCCCTTCATCTTGAGTATCTTGTCAAGACCATCTTGAGTAAGATGTTCCTTCTGCATAACCATGAAAGTAGTCTTCGCTAGTATATCCCAATCTGCATTTGACGGTAGATTTAGTGGGAGCATGTTGATGAGTTTCATGACCTCACTGAGTTTGCTCACTATCAGTATCGGTTTACGTCTAGCAGAGTGTTCCTCTTCTTTGTACTTGGAGTCAATCTCATGTTGAAGCAGACTTCTCTGCATTCCAAGAAGAAAGTCTTTACTCCCTCTCAGACATATTCTGATTCGCACTCTGTATCCTATCTCTGTACCATTTCTGACAATGCTGACTTCAGGATTTCCATGAGAAAGGAATGCTCCCTGAATGAACTCCTTGCTATACACAGGTCTCCGAGTGGAAGCCTGTCATTATATGTTACTACAATATCGCTCAATATCCTGTATTGTATTACAATCACTAGGATACTTGTCTTCTCTGATTCTGATTATTCTTGGGAATCTCAAACCATACGTTCCGTCTTGATTCTTAGTGACTGCATCAGAGGTTATCTCCAAGACTATTCTAGGTAGGAAGAAGTATGTCCCATTGTCATATGACTCAACTATCCTTTTTAGTTTTACAGATAGTGCATCCATCTCAATCTCTGAGATACCTGAACCCACACTTCCTACTTGCACATATCCTGCACCTTCTTCCTTGACAGATACCCCATATGTGGCGACTACTCCTGCTCTCTTACCACTACCATGCTTGCCTGAAGTGATGACAACATCCAACTCAATTCTAGGTGGCTTGTGTTTTAACAGAGCCTTAGACCTCTTGGATTCATAGGTAGCATCCAAGTCTTTAATCATGATTCCTTCAAAGCCACCATTGATTGCTACGTTATACGCTGCCTCAATATTACCATGCTCAAACATTCTAGCCTGATAGTCTTCAGGAACGAACTTCTTCATTACTTCTAGCCTCACATCGTATGGCTGATTCAACTGAGCGTTACCCATGTAAGACATGCAATCGAAGACAACTAGTTGAACAGGACAGTCAGACACTGCTTTCTGTTTGTCCTTTGAGTGAACCCTTGTTCCTAGTTTCTGATGTGCAGTAGGATTACCCACTTCATCAATAGGAAATATCTCACAATCAATGACGAACTTGTTAGCATCGAATTCAGAAACCCATGAGACAACATCAGGATACTGGTCTGTCACAACCTTGCCCTTTCTGTTGAAAACTATTATGTCATCAGCCTTGTGTATCTGATATCTGTTCCCATCATACTTAGTGTCGATGATGAATCTATCAGGTAACTTTCCTGTGTATGATTTGGCAAGCATTGGTTTGATGTAAGCACCATGAGTATGTTCAGGTGGGTCTTTGTCGTTATCCAAATACATCACCATAGAACTGAGTGAATTCGTTTTAGCGAATTTTGAGATGTCTTTGTCATATAGAAGTGACATTGACTTTCTAACCATACTAGTATTGATTCCATTTCTAGGTGTTCTCAACCAGTATCGTATAAACCACTTTATCTGCAAGTTGGACATACTTGTTATGTTTCTACTTATCTCACTGTAAGCATCAGACTTCATACTCGAACAATCTAACTCAAGCAGTGATATCATCTGTTGAAGTGACATGTCCAAATGTTCTTTGTCATAGTAAAGGTACTGTAACATTCCCTCTCCTAAATCCAACCACTTCTCTGCCTCTTCCTCTATCTCATCCTCAAACACATTGTAGATGTTAGCCAACCACTTGATTGCTTTCTTCTCGCCAATGTTGTTGTTATCATATTCCATCGCTAGTATCTTTATCATAGCAATTCTATCGTTAGTAGATAGACTTGACAGTGTTGCTGATATTATCTCTTTCTTTCTTGTTGGTGTGACGTTTTCTATCGACTCACACATCCTGCTCATTATTGTCATACTCATTTCTATTCCTCAATATTTTTTCCAGTGCCTTATGCACATCTTCCATTTCCTTCATGTTCATTCTTATGCCCTTCTTAGTGGGCTGACTGTTTACATGCCAACGAATATCTACAATGTCAATATTGTAGAAGTTCCCTGTCCTAACTACCATTTCATTAGTAGCATCTCTTGCTATTCTTAGTATTATTTTTTCATCCTTCAAACCAACCACCCTTAAATTGTTGTAGATTTTTCCACGACTTAAAGTATCGTGGAGACTCTTGTGCGTCTACTCTGTGTGCTATCCATACAACCCCGCCGAGACTACTAATCTTGACTAACTCATATGTTTTATCTTCCACTTCAAACATGTCCTCTGTCTGAACATCAGGAACTAAACCGAACTTTTGTGATAGTTCATTAGCAACCTCATCCATATGTTCAGCGATATACTGAACAATCAGATGGCGTTGTATTGGTACTTTAGCATCCACTGTAACTTTGATTTTACCCTGCATCTCACATACCCTGCACTTATTACCCTCACAAATGGGACAAGGTATCTCCGCAGGAAGTGGAGCAGGAAAGCGTATTGTCACTGCTTTCTTCATTGTCTGCCATCCCACACTCTGTAAATCACTTCATATTCAACTGTGACATCGAATGGGAAGGCTGCAAAGTGCAGGGTAGCATTGCCGAACTCAGGAGCAAAACCACTTGACCAATAGTTACTACCTTGAATCAAGTAGCCCTGCATGTTTACCCAACTGTAATTGTTGAATATAACTGAGTTGTTTATCACCTCAAATGAGAGGTGTGTAATGTTATACTTGAACGACTGAAGTTCAATCGCTCCATAACTTGTGTTCACATCCAACCAAATAGTCGGTGCGTGAATTAGTGTTTCATTGGTGGTGTTATCCATGACAAGAGTAAACTCTCCTGTTAATGACATCCAATCTGCTTGCGTTGTTTGGCCTTCAAACTCTTCTTCAGGTGGGTCGGGTAATGCCTCTGTGCATCCTGCTAGGAATGCTGCCACAATTAAAAGCGTCAAAGCCTTGTTGATGTTGGTCTTCATCTTCATCATACCTCGCACATACAGGTAGGATATATATCTTACACCATTCACTCAAAGGTAAACCCAAATTCTTCCAGTGTTGTTTGCCTACTGTTTTCCATAGTTAATCTAACTCTCATAATTCATCCTCCATCATTTCTGTAAATGCCAAACCAGTTAGCACCTTTGTCTGTATCTTAAGCAACTCAAGTATCTCATCTAGTTTTCTCTCGACTGCTCTTTCATGTCTTTCGTATCTTCCGTTCTTCATTCTTTCACCACCGACTTAGGGAAGAACACATCCTCCCATACTGTCATCTCTGCTTCTGTCATCTTGGTTGTGAAGATAGTACCACTTCGTAGATGTACCTCTACCTCATAGGTGTTCTTCTTCAACATACCTTCCTGAACCTCAACGACAGAATAGGCAGATACCTCTGCCATATTCAATGTCGTCTGTCCTGCTGTTGTTGTTAGTTTGTAAAATCTCTCTTTCATTTCTTAGCACCTTCCTCGATTGTTCTCATTATCTTCTTGTCAGCGTATCCGTAAGATACATCCATGCCGAATCCTATCTCATGCATCATTTGCATGAGCATGACCATCCTATCTTCAATGTGATGTGGTGGGTCACATGGCTCACCATCAATATCATACTGCAATGCTATCGTGTAGAACTTCTTACTCATTCCTCTTCACCTTCCAATACGTCTTCTGCTGCTTTGACCCACTCAGGTTTCTCGACAGGCTCTTGTCTGTAAATACCATAGTGAACCTTCTTCGCTATCTCAGTGTTAACATCATAAGCGATGAACTGATTGTCTCCTAGAACAGTTGCACTTTCCAACATGCTCTTCCATGTGTTGATTGTCTTCCAATCAGTTCCACTGAAGAAAGCCTGACCGAATGGGTGTGTATGTATCCAGCACTTCAATGGCAACTTCATGCCACCTAGTTGTTCTTCTTGGTCTTTGAAACTCACAAAGCCAAACGTTCCAACGCTGATATACAAGTCATCTTTGGCATCTACGATAACCTGAACCTCTCTTGGCGAATCAAACGCCTCAATAGACTTGTTCCAAATCACTGTGTAGAATGCCTCCGTCTGTATGTCGGGGAACGGATACGAGAACTCAACCTGCTCAAACACAGTCTTGATGTCCTCTTTCCAGTTCTCATCTACTATCTCTAATCCTTGTATTCCATTTTCATTATATTCTGTTTCATCTGTTTTCATTTTATGCTCCTCCTAATTTATTTACTATCAAATCCATTTCATTCTCAAACTCATGAAATGCTCTGTGACCTGCAATGAACCCACCTGCATGTCTCTTTGTTCCCATGAACTCTTCACCACAAACAGGGCAAGTTACTTTGACTATCGTTGCCTGTTTGTAGTAGCCATCGGTAGCAATTATGTTAGTAATGTTACCAATGTCTTCTTCTGTCAATTCGTCTATGTTTGCGTCTTCTGTCATACTTTCACCTTCATATATTGTCGAAGTGATTTGATTCGTCTTGGTGCGACTAATCGAGGTTCTTCGACTATAACCTCTGTCTCTTCTATTTCGTTCTGTACTTGTTTGATGTCCATTCCCTTTTGTAAGGGGAGAAGTACACTCCTTCTATACTGTTCCTTCCACATGGCCTGAACGCAGCCGTCACAGAACTCAGCAGTCTCTGCCTTACTCTTGGTGATAGGCTCTGCTATCGCTCCGCATAGCGTCTTGC
>Ga0208157_1000282_pt1 | contig 30750 bp, 14 predicted proteins | sample 5_EtaG_FD_184077 | JGI IMG/M metagenome (GOLD analysis project Ga0208157, IMG submission 184077) | Marine viral communities from the Subarctic Pacific Ocean - 5_ETSP_OMZ_AT15132 metaG (SPAdes) (version 2) | ecosystem: Environmental > Aquatic > Marine > Oceanic | place: Pacific Ocean | collected...
GATTATCAAGCCGCTGACAATACATATGTGCAAAATCAAGCATCGTTTACTGATGGGCGTACTCGTGGAATGACGAAAGCCAAAGTGGACCATGTAATTCTCAAGATGCAAGACCGTATAGACAATATGACTCGCAACGCTTGGCGACCTTATTTGGTTTCAGCCGAGTATATCAACTTCGATACCTACAAGCCATACCGACGACGATATTATACTGATTATGTCGGCACTGCACCCCTGCTTTTTAGGAATATCCAGCAAATCCTTCGCCTTGAATTATGGCAGGGTGATGATTACCGTGAAATTGGTGCGGCAGAAGTCCGTGTCAAGTTCGACGATGTTTCCGACCTTGCTTCGGCGGCTGTTTACATGTCACCCGGTAATGGTAGTGTGGCTACTCTTGCTCAAGGAACAGGTACAGGGCAGTGGCGAGATGACTTTGATGCTTCTACAGTGGCCCAAAACTTTGCTGACCTTGTAAACAAAGAAGACAGAGTAAGTAAAGCGGCTGTAGAGTTTTCACCTACTTTTACACTTGAAGGTTCAACATCAAATGTTGCATTGCATAACGAGTTTTACGCTACTGCGAATGCTGATTACGGAACAGGTGTTGTCAAAGTTACAAGTATGCGTGGTGTAAAAAGCGGTGAAGTATGCAGTATCGTTACTACATCATCAAACATTGAGATAGACCAAACGCAAACCAACAGCACTACTTTTTCAAGTCTTGATTCTACCACAGTCAATGTAGCATCAACCACAGGATTCGTAAACGCTGGTGTGGCTATTGATGCCAGCGGTGATGTATTCCGATACACTGGTAAAACCGCTACATCGTTTACTGGATGCGTAGCGGTCACAGGTAGTTTGGGTGCAATTACAGGGGCTATCACTCAACAATCTCTTTTGGTTGACCTACAAGGCGGCTCAAGCAGTGGAGACAGCGCACGACTTCGTGATTGGTGGATGGACCATGAAGTGGGTATTATTTACTTCAACAACTCATATCCGTTTTTTGAATGGAATGCAATTAAAGTGTCTTACATTTACGGTGAAAGATATTTAGAAAAGGCTATTGAAGATATTTGCACCAAGATGGTAGCAATTGAATTACTCATGTCCGATGACCGTTCAGTGCTTATTCCCGAAGGAACTCAAAACATTGACCTTGCCAGCAAGGTGCAACTCTACCAAGCCGAGATTGACCGAACTCTACCAAAGTATGTTGAAATGGTGGTCTTTGAATGAGCGTGAGAGAGTTCACCAAAGCCGGAGACAACTTTCACACTCAACTTACTGAAATGTATGTCAAAGACAAGCAATTGCAACAACAAATGCGAGAAGAGTTTACTCAAGAACCCGAAGACTTTCGTGAACGAATGATGGACATAGAGGCTACTGCTCACGGATTACGCAAAACCGAGCGTGGTTACTTTAACACTTCAAGTAAAAAACAAGCCACTGATGAAGAGATGGAGAAACTCTTGAAAGCCACCGATGATGCAATGCTACGCATGAATCCTAAGATGGCGGAAAATAACCTTCAATTTAAGGATGGTTTTATTATTCCTTTACACTTCAAAGAACTTAGCGACAAAATAGAAGGTGGTATCTAATGGTAGCGACATGGACTGAATCACTTGATGTTGTCATAGGTTTATTTCAAACTGAATGGAATAGGGCGAACACCAGCAATATACGCCCGATTGTTCTTGACATTGCAGACACTTCGCCGGAAAGAGGAAAGCGGCTTGACCTTCAACGGCATGATTATGTCCTGTGCTACGAGACAGCACATAACGAAGAAGCACCCGAATTATTCTACGATTTCGTCACTTCTCGTATCAATATCACCGTTGACATGCGAACAATTAAGGGTAGGAAGCATCTGCAAGCACTTGAGAACGAAGTGCGTAGGGTAGTTCATAGTAAACGAAAGGGGGATGGAGTAAGTTTTGACCGTTTAGTTTTCAAGACCCGCACCGACCTTTCCGACCGTAGCAAACAATTATTCCGCATGACATTCCAAATAGAAGTAGTAATTCTCGCAGAAGCAATACCATGAGTTGATTAAGATGCCAAGCACAGTGTATAAGGGAGATTTAGCAGAAGTATCATTTGCACCGGAAACGGGTATGGTAATTAGAATCGGTACTGCTTCTTCTGCTGATGTAGGATTAACTCTCGCAACAAGCGGTAACATTACTACTTTAACATTCAAATTAGAAGTAAACAATGTTTTATTTGATAGTAACCATAAATTAAACTACCCAAAGAACATGTTAGTTGGCTCTCAAATGGTTTGGACTACTGCTGGCGGAACTGGTGCTGATGATGTTGTATCGGGTGATTTAGCAAGTAATGGGCGTATTTTTACTATTGTTGAAAATGATGGTGCTACTCTAAAAATTACACCCGCTATGCTTACACCCGCTATGGCAACTATGGGGCCGGGTAATACATTTGAAATCCTACCTTACAAAACTCCGCCAATGGATATATCCATGACACACACACTACCTACAGATTCTAATGTAGGTGAAAGAGTCAAAACAGACCAGTTCTTGGGTATTGCTACGGCTCTTACTCTACCGGAAACTAAAGTAGATTTGAAGCGATACCATGTTGTAGGGCTTGGTCGAGATGTAAGTGTACAAGTTCCCGGCAAACTTACCAATGAAGGCGGCTCATTTGAAGTCGCTATGCATTCGGCTCGTTGGCTCAAATACTGTCTTGGTAATGAATTGATTTTATCACCCGATAGCGGTACTCTTGGTACTCAACTTGCCAGCGCATCACTCGCAGGTCAATCATATCTCGACTTAGATGAAACTACCATTAGCGGTGTTCCTATCGCTGTTGGAGATTACTTGGAGATTCGTGATGATGCACCTCTCGTTCCTATTGTAAGCGACCATGAACCCGATGCAGACTCATCATCAGCATGGGCGGGAAATATGACTGATTTTTTGTTTGACAACGCTAAACCACACGAAGTGCGCCGTGTTATCGCAATATCCGAACACGCAAGTGATTTTAGGGTATATTTGGATGAACCTTTGGCTTACCCACACTTGGTTAATACAGATGTAGAACTTCGTGACCCCGGCACTACCGCTTCTTTACCTGTTATAGTAACATCAGCAGGTGTAATCACCAACCCAGTTAAAAGGCTTTTGTTTTCCCGAAGTTCTCAACCTTCATTTGCTCTTGAAGTATCTCAACGACGACGAGATATGGACACTGATGAATCAACGATAGATGGTGGAGTTGGAGATACAAAGGAGTTGACTCGTGTATTCCGTGGCTGTAAGGTCACAGACTGGACTATGACAACTGACAACGATGCGGCACTACGCCTTTCAGTCAATTTCAATGCGGCTCTATGTTACACCGATACCGGTCGTTTAGAAGGAACTAATTCACGATACGCCTCTCACCGTATGTTTGATGACACCGCTAATACAGCACAGAAACGCATTGAATCCGGTATTGCACTGGGAACACAGAAACCGTTTATGTTTTACAACGGTAGTATCACATTGGCTGGACAACAAGTTGCTCAAGTCATGAACTTTTCATTAACCGGACAAACAGGTATGCAAGCATTCCATACTATTAACGGTCATTATCAATCAAGTTCCGCTTCTACCGACCAAGTACCATTTGCTGGTGCAAGAAACGCTAATCTCATGATTGAAGGTCAAACATCGTATGAAATGACAATGGAGATTGCAGTTGATGACCCGCTTTTCTATCATAAAATGCGTACAGGAACCGAGTTTAGTGTTAATGGTGAAGGTGATTCAACAACCAATCAAATCCGTATTATATTTGAAAAGAACCTTACTGGTGAAAAAATGGTGTTATTGATTGATGATTACTACATTATCGAAGCACCGTTACAAATCCCCGAAGACAAAGGTGTAGTAAAATCCACATTGAAAATTATGCCAAAGTCTATCAAAGTCTTAGCAACTGACGCAGTGCCAAAGTATTGAGGTGAAATATATGAAACAATCACTACAAAAATACAGTCGCCTCGGACCAGTTGGGTATGCCAAGTGGGTGTGTCAAGCAAATGGTGTAGAGTTTAGTGATGATATGCTTGAACTGATAGATAACCATGCTATCCACGCACATGTCGCTGACATGCTCAACAATCCTGTTGAAGTGGTTGAAGAAGAAATTAACCCACTGGTGCAAGAAGAAGTACCATCCCCCTTCGTCGTTGACGAAGTACAATACGATTCCCTTACTGTCGCTGAATTGCGAGAACTATGTAAAGAACGAGGCTTGCCCGTTTCCGGTACAAAAGCCGAGATAGTTCTGCGACTCAACCAAGACGACGAGGGTGTGACTGACGGCCCTACCGAAGAGGTAGCCCCCGAAGAAACGCCGGATGCCCCCACCGAAGAGGTGGCCGCACCCATTGGAAGTGAAATAGATGAGCAAACAACAAGTAGTGATGAACAAGAGCCTATTATTGAAGAATGACGATGTTACCAAGCATAAGATTCGGGTTGACCCCGATGACGAAAGTGCTATCATCGAAGTTTGGGTTCGTGAAATATCATTCCTTGACATTCAAGCCGCCGCCCAAGAAATGTTCCTTGTATCAAACGGCGATGTAGCATTGAACTTGAAAGGCTACTGGCAATTCGCATTCACCCATTGGGTCACTAAAACAAATCCATCCTTGACTACAGAAGAAATGCTGTCTCTCAAGGGCTATGTCGGTGAGCAACTCTCCAAAGTGCTACCGCAACCTAATGAGATGGCGGAGGCTTTGCAAGGGGGGTTTACGAAGCCGACCGAGTGAGGGTCGAGAAGTTTCTTCGTAAAGATAAAATTGACAGTGAAAGTGATTTAACAACTCAAGTAGAACTTTGGGCCTATACAATCGCTAAACATTACTCAATATCTTTGCTTGAAGTTTACTCAATGCCCCCTCGGTTATTCAAGCAATCACTCGTTTGGGCGATGGTTGCGACCGAAGAAGAGAAAAAGCAAACCGAACATAGCAAACAACAGGCGAAGGCAGGTGACAGGGAGATGGTAAGTTTGGATTACTCGTTTTTAGATTGGGAGGGTACTGAATGACACTCTTAGCCACACTCGCCTCCATGTCAACAATGGTAAACAGTATTGGACCAGCGTTCAAAGGTATAGGCCAAATTGCAAAGAAAATGTTTAGCGACCTCAAAACATTCGTTAGTGATAAGTTTTTCAAACCAATTCAAGAAAAACTTGATGAATTAGGGGAGTGGTGGGAAGGATTTAAGACAAGTGCGGCAGATGTATGGCAATCAATACAGCAGTTTGCAGTTGATAATTTTTTTACACCAATCGGTGATTTACTAAAGTTTATTGGTACAGGATTTTTTGATTTCGGTAAAGGTGTATTTGAGGTCTTTACAGACATATGGAACTTTGTAAATGATAATTTTTTCAGTCCTATTGGTGACGCCATATTATTTATTGGTACAGCGTTTTTTGATTTTGGTAAAGGTGTTTTTGATGTTTTCAAAGCCATGTGGGATTTTGCTGACTTTGTTTTTATTACACCAATATCAAAAGGAATATCATTTCTTATTGATTTAGTAGGTAATATTTGGGATTCATTACCTTCTTTACCGGAGATATTTTCTTTGAAATATTGGATTGGGCTTGGTTTAGCAATCGGCACTTCAATTTTTGATGCCTTGAACGGTGTTGGTGATTTATTAGGTGATATTTTTAGTATGGAAAACTTAAGTGATACTTTGGGTGGTGTAACTACTTTCTTGGGAGAGGCATTTAAGTTGGCTATCGAGCCGTTTAGAATAGGTATAAACAGTTTACTTATTGATGTAATCAACGGTATAACTGGGTATCAATTACCTATTATTGGGGAGAGTCTTCGTTCAATTACAGGTTTTGGTGAAATCCCTCATCTCGCTAAAGGTGGTATCGTCAACAAGCCTACACTCGCTATGATTGGTGAGGATGGGCCGGAGGCGGTCGTTCCCCTAAGCCAACGCAACAACCCCAGTGGTGCTGGCATGGGCGGCGGTACATACAACATCACCGTCAATGCCGGAGGTATTACAGACCGCACAGACAAACGAGCATTAGCAAGGGAGATTGGTAACATGATTCAACAAGAACTCGCTCGCAGTATCGGCGGCTCAACCATGCGAGGGCGGTACTGATGGCGGTAAATATCCCTATTCGATTGGTGCGTAAAGACGGTGGTTTGATACCGTTGAATGTAACTACTCTTACATTGGATGTTGACCGTAGTATCAACCCACATACCATTCCCTTTGCTGGTGGTGAAAGGTTTGCTTTTGATTTAAATATGGCAAAGGCTGTTATTCTTTTAGAAGGTATCATTACTGATGATGACTTAGTAAGTATAGAACTTGGTAAAGGTGCAACCGCTTCTATTGATTTTTCAAGAGTAAGAGATTATGCTAACAGAACTTTCGCCTATGTAAGTAGCACATTGCAAGCATTAACCGATGAAATGACTAATGATAGTTTCGACCATGTAGAAACTCCCCAACTCACAATTACCGCAAAAGATGGTGAAACATTTGTAATACATTTAATTAAGTCATCTACTGCTCATGGATATAACTTAGGGAGTAGTGGTAAATATCACATTGCCATCCATGACACCACTGATTTAAACACGGCTACTGAAATTGCTACTAATTTACGAGATTTACTTAACAGTAGTGCAGGGCCAAGTAGTAACACTTTGAGTAGCAGATTTACGGCTTCACTTGCTACTTCGACAGTAAGCCATGAAGCAGATACTACTGTTATTATATCTCTCGACACAGTAGGAGATACAAACAATAACAATACACCTTCATGGAAAGAAACGGGGCGTTACCCTCCTATCACTACGCATTTTGTAGGAGGGGTGGATTCTGCATCTCAATTTAACAGTATGAGTGCTGGTGATAAGGTAATGTTCCTTTATGCCACGCTTAACAATTCTAATGACGGTGGCTCTATCGTACCTTTAGTAACTGCCGCCCAAAGAGTATTTACTGGTAATAATTTAAACAAAAAATACGGTGATTACATAAAAGGTATTCAAATACCGTTCAATTCTTCTGTTAATAATAGCGGTGGTGACAAATATGTTGCTAAAAACTTTTTTATGCCTACTGGCCCCTTACACGATACTGATTCAAAACACCCCAGTCAAGCCGAAGATGCTTCTACTGAAGTACTAAATCCAAACGCTACTGGTGATAAAGCGTTCATTAAAGGCACAGTAACTAAAGCCACCTTTGTTCAATTAGGTGGTGAACCTATTTATCAATTTAATATTCAATTTGTTCCTGTAGAACATATCATATGAGGTGTATTTATGGTAGGAATAGGCAGAACAAGCAATGCTTTCTTTTTTGACGGTGTTACTGATTCTATCCTTATCCCTCAAGGTAACTTTACCAGCGTAGGACCAGCACGAGATATTCTCGGTAAAACTGGTAAAGGTAGTGATGAGTTTACAAATATCAATTCTATGATAAATGGTGGTTTTGCCATTGAAGCATGGGTTATCCCCGATTGCGGTGGAGTAGTTGCACATCGAGATGGACAATTTACACTTGAGTTTGGAACGGTAGATACGCCCGGACCCGCAAAGTTTACTGTTCAATTATCATCATCAAGTGGTACAATACCTATAGTGTTAAGCACTGCTACAGCAACATCTACTCGATGGGATGGTGTGGTATATCCACCGCAAGAAGTTGGGGGCATACACGATACCTACAACCGTTATTTAGAAGGCAGTAGTGCATTACATAACGATGCTACAAATCTTAATTTTAAACATCGAGGTTTGTATCATATCGTTGCTGGCGTAACAAGAGGTTCTGTATTTTTATATGTTAATGGGTTAATTGTTGCCAGTCAAAAAATTAGTAATAACACGGTAATAGCAGATTCAACAGACCATGTTTACATTGGCGGTAAAGGTGGAGAGTTTAGAGGGGCTATCGAGGCTATTCACTTTAACAGTGATTTTGATTCTAATATGGCTGTAGCCACTGTTCCAGTCAACAGTGTTGAGACAACCGGTATGTATCGCTTTGAAGAACCGCTGGACATTGTAGAAGAGTCGTACGATTTTAACGCATTTACAGTCGCCGCTAATGGAACTACTACAACAATCACAGTTGCCGCCGCTGATGCTCAAGCCCTTATCGCTCGCTTGACTGGTAAGGCATATGACAGTAGTAGCCCCACTACAACATTCACAGCCACTCCATACAGTATGGGTAATTACAAAGTCAATGATTTTGTTTCTACACCCGGCACAGAAGCGACACTTGCCATACCCCATACACCGTATAACATACTTATCAATCCCGGCTCTATTAACCGGAATACAGAAAAACCAAACGCTTCTCCGCCGGAAAGAGCAAGAATAGAGTCAATAAATGGCTCTACTGGGGTAATTACAGTAAGTAGTATTCACATTGATTTTATCCTCGGCACTGGTGGTAAGCGTGGTCTTCTTCATTCTCGTACTGCTGATGTTGACAATTATTTTGTTGTAGTGAATGCTGACTTATTGATTGATAACGGAACAGGTAAACCATATCAACCGCCCCATTATGGTAGTCAAATCTTTGATAAAACAGGTCAAATGGTGCTTGATGAGAGTGATTTTGCTCAACACGGCTTGGTGTATTCAACACAGATGGCTACTACTGATAATTCACCAAACAATCCTTTTGCTGTTACTTGGCCCGCTACTCTCGATGCTCTTTACCAAGTCGGACACAGCGGGCGACACAGGTATTCGCATGTCACAGGACACGAATATATGCGTCGTTATCCTAAACCAGCATACCTTTCAGTGGACCAAATGATGGATGGTTCGGCTGATGTTGTTGAAATGGCATATGACAGTAACACCAAAGGTATTTCAAATCTCTTTAGCATGAATGCCCTGTCCGATTTTTATGAAGAAAGTACACAAGTTACAATGGCTAATTTTATCAATTCTACCACTGCTACTTTTGTAGTCTCAAACGGATTGCCCGAAAGTAAAGAACAAGCAATTGCTATTGGTGGAACAAACTTTGACTACCGCCCGTTCATGCTAAAAGGACCAGTACCGGAGTTTGGTGACATCAATGAAGATACCCGCTTGTATCATTTACGACCGGAAAGTGTAAGCCGTATCGCTTTACTCAAAGTTCCTACTCTTCAAAGCACACATAACCTTGCACCGTATGTTGAAATACACTACAATGCAATTGATTTGACAGGGGCGAGTATGAGTAAAACTACACCCTGTTTGATGATAGAAAAGACTGTACCGAGTGGTAATTTTGTCCTTACAGGCACGACTACGGTACTTGATGTCATTGAAGCAGACTTGGCTGATGCGACAAAAGACACTACACTGTTCGCACCCGGTGGTGTTATTATGGTAGGTAATGCCTATACATCAACTACATTGCATTTGGAAACACCGCATTCGTTGGTTGGTGACAATACCGGAGGATTTGAACTTGACAGTGAATTAGATTTTAGCCGTTGTCCTGTAAATTATACTCCACCAAACGATGCAACAGCAGAAGGTAACACAACACCTCAACACCTTACAGCATCACATAATAACGGTGTGCATGATTCAGCATATCATAAATTATGTATTGAACCCCTTAGTAGTAATACAGTAAAAAAGATGACTGAAAAAGGCATACAATTTATCAAACCTGCGGCTGTCACTAATTCTGGTACAGGTGTTTTTGACGAAGGTTCGACAAACGATGCCACTAATAATTTTGAAATGTTTGATATTATAGATAACAGACAAGCGAATACACATGAGTATTCTGCTGTTATTTATGCTCAACCATCCGATAGAACACGAACAAATCAGTTGTCTAAAATGCGTACAAATCTTACAGAAGGTAATTCACCAAGTATTGCATCACTGTTATATTTAATGAGTCGCACTCGCATTCGCTCGGTAAGAGAAGACGAAGACCCCGAAAGCAATGAAAAAATTGTCACAGTATTGGCAACGGGTATTGCAGAAGGACTCGCTAATCAAAATGTCAACATCACTGGTAGCGGCTCACCGGATTCGCACATCGTCAAAGAGATTGAGCCAAACGCCCCTGTTGTCACTGTCACACTTGGCGGGCCGGGGCAAGGTGCGATTAACACCAAACCTACCAATGACCCAAGCCCGTTGATGCGATTACCCGGTTCAACCCGCCGTAGTTGCGCTGTACAGTCTGTAAATGTCAATACCGACATTGATAGGCAATACATGTCTGTTCAACCCCTCAATAACTTGTCAACAGACATGGCATCATGGGGAACATATTGTTTTCCTAAAGTCGGTCGTATTTACCTTGAAGATGGTGCAAGTGCCGCTTACAGTTCAAAAACTGGTGCTGGTTTTAATTTTACTGTAGATACAAGCGCATTAGATATTATTACTCAAAGGTCATTTATAGACGCTGATGGTGTAGCATATGCTACTTTTCATGAATGGTTAAACGCCACTGGTTTACTTTCCAATTCCACACCGAATGAATATAGTCTTGTAGCAACCATATACAACGACCCTCATTTTGGTGACGATAACCTTTGCGAAGACGGTAGCACAGTTAATGACCGATTGTTTCAAAGTATGGACACGGTAAACCACGATTACCAACTCGGTACGCAATATGCCAGCACTCGTGCAATGGTAGAGATACCATTTTTCCCAAAACAATTTTTCGACCACGCACCAAGTGGTATTTTTCCCGGCCCCGACAACAGTATGAAAGTTCATCTTGATGCTACATACACAGCCCATTCATGGAATCCCACTCCTGTCGGTCGGCGGGCAAACGATGTTGCTGTAAGCGACCGCAATGCTCATTCAGCGTATGGATTTAATGCCAACAGTGATGAACACATTTCATCGGCTACCATTACTCAAATTAAAGTAAGTTCTAATTTTACTGACATATATGTTTCACACCCAAAGATATTCCCAACTGCCGAATCAGCGGCCAATGAGCATCGAAACATGAAAGATGTAGTGCGCTATCGTCGTGTTTTCTTGTCAAACAATCAATGGGGTATTTACCAAAACGACCCTGCTACAGACGGCTATATTCGTATTCCAACAAATGTATCGGGTGGGTTTACTGGTGGTTTTTCGGAGGACTTCTTTACAGATGCAAGTATAGGTGACTTACTGTATGTAGCCGGTGGCTATCGAAACGAAACACTGATGCCTATTGCATCGGATGAAACTACCCCATCATCCGACTTGGAAAATCGCTCACCGTATTACTATGATAATGCGAATATGCAAACTCAAGGCGGCAACCTCGATTACGGATTGCGTCAATATGTAAGCGCAGTTGAGTTCAAAGAAGGCCCGCTTACCAATCCCCACGCCCCTCGCATACAATCAAAGACGGCTACTGCTACTATCATAGATGTAGCGACATTATTTAGTTTAGTCTTTATCACATTAGACGATGCTTCGGCTTTTCCCGAAGGTCCAATTCTTGATGCTGTAATGAACGGCGATACCGCCGCTGTTTCCGCTGGTGATACCATCTATGCCATAGAAGTTCTTGATGATGAGCCATTTGAAATGTATTATTTTGGCAGTATTACTCTTGATGACCCGAATAAAGTGTTGTGCATAAATGCCAGTAATAACGATTTAAGTAATTTAACAGGTAAAAAAATAAGAATTAAAAGTGCAGGTCACGCTGTTATGGGTATTACAGACCCGCAAAATGCATACACTAATGAAGATATAACAAGTACTTTTAGACCAAGTGTAAGCGGTGAAATATGGACTTACACGGTGGCTGTGGGTGACATTGGTGGTGCAACTACACTTTCAGTAGCACCTACTACTGCTACTCTCATGCCGCAAGCAAATACTGTTGGTATGAACTTAAGACCCGGTGATGACATATACCGTGAAGCGGCTGGTGATGCTACTGAAATAGATTACATCGGTAAAGTTTTGTTTAGCGAATCACCAATTGCTGGTAGTGGACACGCTACAAACACAGTAATTACTCTTGAAACTTTTACACTTACCAGTTCAATTACCGCCTCCGATAAAACGGTCACAGTTCCCGACACTACAAGATTGCGTAAGGGGATGGCTATTACTGGTACAGGTATAGACACTGGTGCTTTTATTGACAGTATCACCAATGCGACTACATTTAAAATGAGTCATAATCCAACAAGTAGTGGTACAACTACCCCGACACTTACCTTTGGTGGTAACGCACACGCTATTTCCAGTGGCGACAAACTCCGTATCAATGCCAGTTCAGTATTAGCAGAAGACCCCGATGCTATCTTAAATCTTGACTGGTTAAACCCTTATGCTCAAGGTGGCCTACGCAATGGTGATACCATATGGATGAACATGACAATGAACAACCCACATGCAGTAGAAGGGTTATTTGCAAAATCTCGTGGCGTATTAAATGACAGTCAAGTATGGACAGGTTTCAATGGCGGTAGAGGTGCATTAGCAAACCGCCCTCGTGATTCTATACCACTTGAAAACTTTTTAATTGGAGATACATGTCTTGAAACAGCAAACAATTTTGTTCAACATGTAAACAAAACGATTGAATTGAATTACGAATCAATGGGGCTGTTATCATCTCAAGCACCCACAGTTGCTTATCTTGACCCTTATCTTGCTAAGAAAGGTCATGCACGAGTATTGATGTTTGATGTAGCACACGACCGTGAGTTCATCGCATTTCATGATTTACACATGCAGGTTCAATCCAGTGCCGCTACACCGCACATTGGGTTTGGTCGGCACATTGTAACTGCGGCAGGTGTAACTAATCTTGATAAGTTTACCATGTCGCAAAATGGTGGTGCGCCACATTACTTTACCACTCAAATAGATGTAGCAAATGGATTCCCAAGCGAAAATCCGTATATTCGTCGCACTCAACAATCAAAGTTTATTGAAAGTGCTTATGTTCATAATATCGGTGGTAATACATCCGAGGACATGATGAGTACAACATCGGAGGGAGAAAACCCTGTATTGACTTACATTACGCAAAATCCCGCTACTGCTGGAACAGGGGCGGCAAATAATAACTCACACTTAATGGGTAAAAATCACGGTCATTATGTACACACCGGTTTAATGCACGAAGGAACAAGTAACTCATTTACAGTTGCAGATAGCACATTACCTCGACTTGAACCGGCAGTTTCTTCTGTATATTGGGCTAATGAGAAACATAAACAATCAATAAAAACAACTGCTATATTATCATCTTTAACTCGTGATTTAAAATTACATCGTAAGAGTCACGGTGTAGCCACTTATTCACTTCGTGATTCCAGTACAATGATGGACACACCCGATGGAACAAGAGCCATCTCCGCATTCCTTTGCTTGAAAGGTATTCGTAATGAAACGCTCACCCTTACAAATCACGAAGAAAGCCGATTGCAATATCTCGACCATTGGAGTAAAATGGACTTCGTGCGCCGACTTACCATTGACTGTGGAGAAGTAGGAATAAAAGAGGGTGTTACGGATATTGAAGCCGCCGCAAGAGAGATTGTTCGTTTAATCAATCAAGGTGGCGCAAAGAAAGGAACTACAAGAAACATTTCGGTTAATCGAAGTCTTACACCCAATTCCGCCATAACAGCAACCAGTAATATACTACCAAGTTTTGATAGATTACAAAACGACGCTATTATGCAAGCGGTAATGACGGGTTCTGTTTACGACCCCGCACCGTGGTGGTTTGCTGATGAAGCATTTGATACTCAAGACCGTGGTACTCACATGGGTTACATGCGAGCGCATTTAGGGCGTGTTGTTGAAGACCTTGATGGTAATACAGGTCATTCAGTTATTATTCACTCTACAATACCGGGTGCAAGCGGTCGTAATTTCTGCACATGGTTGGATAACAGCAAAGGACAATCTCAATACAAACCTCAATTCCTTATCGGTCATGGTGGGCGATTCCGAAACTTTTGGTGTCAACCGGATGAAACAAGCGGTGAAAACATGCACCCTGCACCTATGCCGATTAACAAACACGGCAGACCGTTTGCACCAATTACTACGCTACGAGAATATGTTACGCAAGAAGACGCTGATGATAATTTCTTAAGCAATGGTGACTTTGCTGTAAGAAACAATTATTTATCCAATGCTCAAAAAAGAGGGGTTTCAGCCTTTAATGGTGGTGGTATGATTGCTAATACAATTAACGACGAGTCATTTGAATCGCAAAGTGCATCAAAGACTCTTGTTGAAGGGTTAAGAACTGGAACTCAAGCATTTGGTCGAGTTAATTTTGGTGGCATGGTCGCCAGTGGTATTCCGGGTTTTGCCCCCGATGCGGGTGTATGGGGTCTTGGTGAGCGAGGTAATACTGACTTTGATACTCGATACTCCGATGCTATAACTACTGGTAGCACAGCACCAACGGCAATAACTGATTACTCCGACCATGTTACTGAATCTCAAGTTGAAACAGTGGGTAATGGACAACTTTACGGATTCCAATTTGAAGACCACCGTGGTAATACATACGGTGTAAGATTCATTTACCGTAGAATGGGTGATAACTTTAGCAATGATAATACTGTTTTACCGCCTACTCTTGATAATGAAATATGTGTTTATTTCGATGACCGAGATGTAGGGCAGGGTGGACTTACCATTGGTAATCACATGCTTGGACACGGAGATGCTACCGGTCGTATTGATACAACCGGCCACCTTACAGAAGCATCATACCGTGGTAATCGCTGGAATGGTGTACCTTCACCTTCTGTTGGTATTGATGCGAGTGTTACTCTTGGAAATGGTCTTTTGACAGTTGTATTACACACACCATTCAACGGAACTACAGAAGGACTTTCTATACTTGCTAATCATCCCGACATACTCGGTTATCTTGGATTCCCAAAAACAAATGGCCTTCTCCAAATCAATGATACTTTTACTGGCACTACAGCAAAAGGTATTGTCGGACACACTTTTTCTTACACCCATCGAACAACAAGTATTGCTGGTTTTAGTAGTGATGCAACTTGCGATTACAACGACGACCCTACTATTACAATGGATTCAACGGCAGATTTAGTAGTTGGAATGGGCGTTGTAGGCGTAGGTATTCCCGATGGTGCTACTGTTGCATCAATAACTAATACAACAACATTTGAATTGAGTGTATCAACCACTGGTGGGTCAAAATCAAATCAAATATTGATGTTTACACCGGTACATAGATTTTATGGAATAGTAGGTGACGCATTTACTTCTTCACATTATGTCGCTAATAGGGCTGGAACAACCGAGATACATGATGCCGCAAGAGTTCAACCTCATGCAAGTAACAATACAATGCGTGTTTTACTTTCACCCCGAATTAACTGGACTACACTTGTTACTGATGAATTGATGGCGGCTGTAACAGCGGCGGCGATTAACCATGACAATCCAAGTGCCACTCTTAATTTTGATTGTCGGGGGATGTATGCCGCTGATGGATTCACATTCGGTCAATGGGGTGTAGCCGCTGATGCTATTAAGATACGAGCGCATAACCCGTCAAGAATGACTATGCCTCTTGCAACAATGTTCGAGGCTACATTGCATAAAGACTGGGGCATACACGCCGCCCATCTTGAATATGGAGAATACGACAAACTTCACGAAACTACTGGCGGTTGGTCTATAGTAACAACTGATGCTATTAACAATCCATACAGCGATGCTGAACTTGATGCAAACCGTAGAATGGATGTAGGATATTTACCATACACGGTATTACAACTACAAAGTAAAGGTCGGGGTTATAATGCAAATACAGCCACTCCTTTACTGGTTGATTCAGCCAATACCCCTGTATCGGTTACTTCTTGGCGAAGAAATCTCAAAGGTGAAAATTATACATCTATTACCGGCGACCACATATTACCTTGTTTGAACAACCCAATACTTTTGTTTGAATCATACACACACTCCGGTAATGTTTTCCTCGCAAAAACCAATAAAATAGCACACGCTATGATACCTGCTGGACAAGAAGCAGACACTATAGGGGATGCTGATGATGCTGATACCCATGCTAAAGAAGGTTCATTTGGTGAACTACTTGTATATAGATACCCTACTGATGATGGTATCGGGATTGCCGCATTAGAATCAATTAGAGGTAGCACTTCTCATACTTCTTTGACAAATGCATTTGGTAATGGACATGGGCGATGGAAAACTCACTTTTATCAAGATATAGGTGATGATTTTATACTTACCCGATTTGCTCAAACCAACCGGTCACTCGGACCCGGTTTTGAGCGTGATGCAATATGCGGGTATCGTTCTCACGGTAGCGTTGATAGTGAACCTATTATCTTCTTGCGTGGTGCAAGAGACAGTATAGACCACAGTGTACCGCTTTACTTTGGCGGTGGGTTCACTGGTGTTACACTTGACATCAACGATGGAACGCAAAACGATTACTCATCATTCTACACCCACCCCTACTCCGGTGGGCCAACAGGAACAGCGGGTATTCAAAACGCCAATGAAATTAGCGGGTCATTCGCTATGGTGGACTGTAATGCACTGCTCGCTTTCTTCCCCGGCACAGCCCTTCTCAATCAACACCGAGGGTCAATCAACAGCCCAGTGTCGAACAAAGACAGCATCCTATCACCCGACCTACGAGGTGGTAATTTAGATGACAACTTCACTTTACTTAATGCGGCGGCGGCTGGCGATGTACGAGCAAGATACGCCGCAGGTATTGTTCGCCAACAGCCTGTACCGTTGGTGCTTCGCTTTGCTCATCCTACCGCCCGCTATCATGACAGCCAACCTATTGTAGATGCTACCTGCGATTATAATAATGACCCAACGATTACAATGGATTCTACAACGCAACTTGTTGTAGGAATGACGGTCACAGGTACAGGTATTCCCGATGGGGCTACAGTATCATCCATTACCAATGCTACCACATTTGAGTTATCGGTTGCTACTACTGGTGGCTCGGTGTCAAACGGAACTTTAACATTTAATTATATTGAAAATAAAACTACTTACCTTGTCTATGGGCCGGGTCAAGCATTCCCATTCACCGAAGACGACAACTCCAATGCGGCTGTCGAACCTCACCCCGGATATGTTGTCACTACCGGTAACACTTGGAGTAAAGTTCCTCACAGTAATTATCTACCAAATGAAATTACCAACAATGATAATTTATACGGCCCGCCCGATTCTACTTACCAAACTGCAAGAAACCGTTACCATTGGCGAACTACGCTTAACTGGTCGCCACCGCAAGGTATTCCCAATGTAGGTTATTTACAGCAACGACCGGAACACGGTTCTCACTATGGCGAAGTCTTTACCAACCCAACAAGTGGTAAAATTACCAGTGATAATAAAGCAGATTATTGGAAAGCCCACCCTTACAAACACTGCGCAGTATCTTATTACGGTATTGCCATGAGTGCAGATATGACATTTCACATGGATGGTGGGTATCATCCCGGTGGTTCATGGCTTGACAACCAAATCTCGTTCAACCCCCCAAATCCAAACAGTAACTATCGTTATGCTTTGGATGCGGGTAATCAAGTCAACGCTACAGCATACCGAGTATCGGGTGTGATGGGTAAGATTATTCTTGAAGGTGCGAACAGCGAAACTGCGCTTAACTTTGACACTGATTATATTGTAGTAGATGGAACACGCTGTCAAAACGGCGAAGAACTGGCGACTATCATCGGTCAAGCAATCAACGAAAATCCCGGTAAAGGTGCGCTTAAGGCAATGGGTGGAACATTCCTACCATCTATGGGTAACTCAATGCGCCAAGACCGATATGGTTGGATTGAAACAGGTAGTTCCGGTAGTATTCTTTATCAAAATATGACTGGCGATTTAGATGTTCGACTACTTGCAGGTACCGCTTTAGATAACTCAAAGGTGTATGTTCAAACAGTTATTGACGGTGCAACTCAAGAAGAATTAGAACAAATACCTATGAGTGGATGGCTTCGTACACCCGATGGTGGGCGAGACCACACAGTAGGCGCAGGGGCCGTTGACCCAAGTTACCATGCTGGTCCTACATGGGGATGTTATCACAGTCGAGAAATATACAATGATAGCGGAACATATCGTGTAAGGTTTTACCTTGCACCAAATCGAATAAGCGGTCAACCTTTACTTGAAGACCGTACTACATGGCATAATAAATGCGAAAGTGCAACTTTAACTTACCCTTCTCCGGGTGCTGTAATTGACCCAAACCCGCCAAGTCAACCCGAACCTATTCAATACCCACCACTCACAAAGTTATTTGTTTGGTCGAAGGCGGGTGTTCATCGCTTTAACAATGAAAACGAAACCCCTCGTAGCCACATGACACAGGCGCACTTTGGTGGATTGGTGGATGCTATTGACCGCACACGCCCTGTAGGGGCTGTAGGATGGGCGGGAGAGCGTTATTCCTACCTCAATTCGCTCAAGGTAGATACAACCGTCTTTACCGACGCTACATGTGATTACAATAACGACCCTACAATTGCAATGGATTCTACCGCAAAACTAAAAATTGGTATGTTGGTAAGTGGAACAGGTATTCCTACGGGTGCTTATGTCCGTAGCATTACCAGTAGCACTGGATTTGAATTATCAGCATCAACAACAGGAGGTTCGGTAACAAATGGCACACTTACCTTTACCACTAATCTTTACGCCGCTGGAAAGGGTGCTTGGCATCCTAAGATGGGCTTTACTCCGTATGGTTCATCAGCCTCATGTATGAGTGTATTAGGACACCTACCAAGTTCCTATCCAATGTATAACAGCCCCGAAGCAAGTCCGAGAGTCAACGGTCAAGAAAGTGTTTCCAATACTTCTTACGATGTTGCGCTTACTACACCTTATACATGGAATATCGGTTTGGCCGGAGGTGCTGGATGGTACGCGGCTTACGACTTTACAGATGTTGAAAGTACAAAAGACATAATGAGTGCAAAACCTCCACACATGCGAGAAACTGACACTGATACTACATTCATACTTAACAAAAAATTACATCACCAGCAAGGAGTATTTAGTCGAGCAATGCTTGTCATCAGTAATGAAAGTGAATTGGCTCTTGTTGCTAAGACTGACCGTGATGGTATCAAAGCAACCGGTGATTGGTTGTCGGTCGTATCGAAAACTCGTGCTGGCATAGCCGCCGCTACTGCTATTACATTCGCTGGTACAACACGATGGGATGAACGATTCCATGATGCTGAACGATACATAGCCCCTGCCAACGCTGGTCCAAATGTCGAAGCGTTAATTGCTACAGGAACGGCCACACCTACTGCTGATGTTCCGTCTGCGGCTTATGTATTACACACAGCATTAACCAGCGACCAAGATACTAATTTGTTTAACGCCGAACCTTGTTTCGCTGAAACAGGAGATTTGTTCTTTGACACTGATATTAGCCCCGGTTCTATCAATCTTGAGGTTGCTACTGCTGTTACTCGTAATATTACAAAAGAACTTGAATTATCAAGCAGTGATGCTGAAATTGATAATTATGATTACACTAATGATGACTTTTGGCTTGGTGACACCAACGGTTACAAGTTATCACAGCGTACACCTGCTCAAAACTTTAGCGTTGAGCATGTAGTTTGGAAACGGATGGATGGTGGCAACCTTAGCCTACCTGCTTCTAATGCACGAGGATTGGGTGCTGTTCCGTTTGTCACTCGTGTAACAGGTAGTAATGCCTACACCACTGGTGAAAAATTATACGGTAACAACCGCTTTACCTTTGAATCAACCAATAGTGCAATGTTCCCGATTATCCAAGCGCAAGAATTGTCGCATCCGCAATTAGCCGCCCGTCACCCCGATTTACTGCGTAATATTCTTGAAATACCAAATGAAGAGATTCAGTTTGAAAGTATTACAGTAATTGATGATACAGGCCAAGAACATAAAATCGAGGGTGGCTCACCATTCGGAACAATTATTCGGGCGTATTCGCAAATACCCGACCGAACAACGCAGGGATTAGCACCAGCAATTGCAGGTAGCGGTGTCACACCGAATATGAAAATACGATTACCCGACCCCGATTCAATACCCGGTAACTTGGTAGTTCGTTCCGGCTTTGACAGACTACAAGCCTATCAAACTGAAACAATGGGTACAGGTGGTATGATGACTAAATCCACCGTAGAACATATGTTCGATAATAGTTTGGTGAGTCCAAACCTCGGCCCTACTTACAGCGACCATAACTGGGAACATCTTTCTCAAAATACACCGTTCCCCGAAAGTAAAATGACAGGCTGGCAAAGTTCCACAGGAAACGCACCTCTTGAAACAGCCTATGAATTACACGACCGTACCTTGTACTTCCATGTAACAAAAATGGGTAACACCAACACTCACAAGCATCCTGTCATTTATTCACATAGTGCTGGTGTAGTTAATCACGAACTTACAGGTGTGTCTTTTAGTGGCACTACTTTAACAGTGAATACAAGTGTAAACTCCGCTGTCTATGATTCTACCTTTGGAAACAAAGAACGAGTAGGAGAGCGCAGATTCCTTCGATTATACAATCCGACTACCGATGAAGGCGGCGTAGCATCCTTTACCGGCATTAGTGGCTCTACATTCACTGGTTGCGTGGGTGATGAAACATTCAACAAACTCGTTCTTAGTAGTATTACAGCACTGAAAGTAGTTCCATCTTATTACATTCCCGCTGGTAGCACCCGATTCTATGGTTCACGCCGTATTAGAGACCATGCAGAAGTGAGTGGTAACAGCCCCGATATGGCCCACACACACTATGTCAATTACTCGGTAACGGGTGAAGAGGCGACTACAGGGTATTCGATATACAGTAAACCGCAACTCACCCCTGCGCCTATACCCCGTATGGGTCATCACTTTGTCAACGCAACAATGGCTATGTTACCCGGACATTGGGCGCACCCTGCTTATCAAGGATTATACGACAAACACCGAGCCTGTCGCTCGGCTACTTTACAATCATTTGAACATGAAGATATGGAAGAAAGAGGTATGAACACTTTAGTTACAAGCCGAGATACTTTCCCTACTTATGACCCGCAATTGGTCTTTGGCTCATTAACTGCTACACCGAGTGGCCCAAGTGATATACACGGCGGTGGATTCTCATTGATGTTTGAAACCAAGTTGCGTAACGATGGTTATGGTGTTCTTGCATCCGAGGGGCAAGCCGGTGTTGTTAATTCAAAGGGTGGACACACCGTTGTTCTTGAAGCCGCAGGTACTTACACATTGAAAGAACACTTCCCCGACCCCGCCGAAGTTGGTGCGTATCAAATTATTATCCAACCTAATATGCACAGTTCACAGTTTATTGGTTATCATGCTAATGGTCCTGCTGATAACAGTGCCACTCCCGATGGTAGTGTAAATGAATTAACAAGTCAACAAGTTGCTCTCGTCGTAGGTATTCGTGAACCCGACAGTGCCACAGGTGCTTACGCTCTCGTATTAGCAAACGCTACGATGGCTGATGTAAGAGGCTGTGAAGTATTCATCAACGAATTGATGATAGACCATGACCCCGATTACGGTAGTCATTTCACCAATATCCCACCGCTGATGTTGTATAATCCATTTGGTGTACAAAGCACAGAATCACCAGCGTTTGTTCGTCGGTCACTACCCTACTTACCAAATATGTTTATTGATTCAACACCCGGATTTACAACCAACATTCCGTGGTGGTCTATCGTACACAAGGTTGCCCCCGATAACGCTGATGCTGACCGCTTCAATCATTTGTCTTGGCATCGGCTTGATAATTACTATGAGTTCTTAAGAGCGAGTAATGGTTCTATTGCATCTCAAATTACACTTGCCGGTTATCCAAGTTTCTATCCCGACTTATACTCCGAGATACTTGAGAATATTAGTCTTACACCTGTGTGTAATGTAGTAAGTGTAGCATCTACAGTTATCACAGTAGATGATGCACGAGGATTCCCTAAGCAACCTTACTATGGTATGGTGCTTGAATACATTGATGCAACAGGAATACGACGAACACATACTTACACTGAACGCAGTAGTTATGATTCAAGTAATATGAATAAACCTAAGCAATTTACTATTGTAGCCAACAGTGACTTTACCAGTAATTTAACTGCTGGAACAGGAATACGCCTAAGTCGAGCGTATGATTTTAGACCAGCAAATACAATTTTAAATGACAGTGAAACAAGTATCATCACCCGAACATTACCTCAAACCTTAGCAGGTAGTCGTGATACCAACAGCCTACACATGGCTGATGCATACCTTTGCCTGTGGCATCCAAATCTCGGTCGCCCTCACACCTTTTACAGCGATGCAAGTCGAACATGGTTGAACCCATTGACTGACCGAGCCATTAACCAAAAGCCACTCAACAGTATGCCGGAACACTTTGAAACGGTTCACTACCATGACGCTACTTACTACGCCAGCATGGGTCCGTTTGCTTTGCGAATGAAGACAGCCATGCCGCCTACCGAAGCGCAATCAACATACTACACTGCTACATCAGCGAGTGTGAGTAGTACAACTGTAACTGCTACAGGTACTATAATGGCCGGATGGCCTACAAGTGGAACAAACACTGTATATGTCAACAGTGGTAGCGAAGAAGAAACTTTTACCTACACAGGTGGTGGTGCTGGCGGTACAACATTAACAGGATGTGTTAATGTTATAGGAACTCCATTGACTACAATGGCGAGTGGTAATCATTCACTGCGCTACTACAAGACCGCTGACCTCGCCGCTGATGGTTCACACACTCGTCAAGTTGTATCTCACACTGGTAATACCATTACAACAAATGGTGGTGAGCCTATCGGAGATGAGGATTACATCTTTGTTGATGGGCGTATGTATCAAGTCAACGGTGCTGTTACAGAAGGAGATACAACTATTGTAGTGTTTGATACTTTACCTACTGAAATTACTGTAGGTTCTATCATTTACACTGGTGCAGACGGCGCACCCGAAACTGCTCAAACAATTGATACCACTATCGGTACAGGGCTTATGCAAGGTGGACAGTCGGACAGCACCAATACAGCCACCAAGAGTATGCTCAATCACTTTTGGCCGAGTGGTAGCCGTGGTGGACCATTGGTAAGCCGTCTTGATGGCTACGCTTATGTTTCATCATCATGGGATTATCCACGAGACTACGGCTTCGATGGGCCTATTTGGTCCGATGCTGACGATGATGGTTCGTATGCTGTAAGTAGCGGTATCAGTAAATCATCATACGATGGTATCAGTAACCCAACACGCCCACGCCCATTCGGTTATCGCTTTGGCCTACGCCAACCATACAACAAGCCGCAGTGGTCCATGTATGGATTGCGAGCATTGCGTGAAACAGCAGTAACAGCCACCAACGCAAGTATAGGTTATACTCATGGCCCATTGGTGCAAACTGAAACTCAAACATCAACATACGCTGGTGGTAGCGGTAGTTCAACCTCCACTTTCCCGAACACCTACACTGGTATTATGGAACGACAAACCAACTTCTCCGGTATGCTTGGTGTTGACAAACCGGAGTGGCAGGTTCGATACAGTGACGGTGTTCGCTATACCCGCCCATTCGGTTGCCCTGTACGCACCCTACGCAACAGTGCTACTGTATTGCGTGACTGGTGGGGCGATGGTAACGGTAAGGGCTTAGATTCAATTGAGGATGCCGCTAAGTATTACATTGTTGATTGGTGGGGTAATACTCGTGGTGAGGATATTCGCCGGTTCCCTGTCCGTTCATTCGGTATTCGCCCATCATGGGATGCAGGTGACGCATACGAATACGACCGACGCAATGACCGTACGCCGTATCAGCGAATACATAACAACGGAAAACACCTTGTCAATTTGAAAGGGCTTACCAATGCGGCAGACTCGGCATTAAGTATTTCAGCAACCGTACCGAGATTTGGTGGTCGTTTAAACAACACTAATAGTAATGATTCAACAACTTTGGTTGATGTATTCATGCCATCAAACGCACAGCGTGTAGGCGACATGGGTAATGGTCGAGGTATTCGATACCCAACTCAATTCAACGAGGATGTCTTAACCGCATTGAGTGAACCAATACACACGACAGGACTTGTTCTCTCTCATCACACCGCCGAGCCAATCCTCAATGATGGATTTATTCGTGCAAGAAACGATACACTGCAAGCCGACGAAGTGCCTCGTGGTATCAGTTCACGCTTGGAGATTGCAGAAGACGGACTACTCAAGCCCGAAGCAGTAGTAAGTGACCGCATGGAAAACATCGTCGGTGATTCACCGCATAAGGATGCAGTGAGTCGCAGTAGTCCTCGTATTGGTCTTGACACCGAGAATCTACAAGGTGTTGACACTAATCAAATCATCATCAACACCGAGGCGCATAGCCTACACACAGACCGCAATGTAGGACAGCGTGTTATATTGCAAGGAGGTTTTACCACCGCTTCGCAAACTATTGGTAACTACGACCTTACCGCACTCAACTTTGGAGGGCAACCTCAAGGTGGCGCAATGCGTATGAGTCACACCTCCAACTTCAACCCGCTTGGTGGAACTTACCTTGCTGAAACCCGTAACTACCTTTCACCGATTGATGACAGTAGTTGGGGAGATATTCCTAAAACCGATATGGAGTTATGGCTAAAAGCCGATAGTCTTGATTTGGCTGATGGTGCGGCTGTAACTTCTTGGGAGGATGTAAGCGGTAACAATAAAGATTTCACACAGGGAACAGTAAGTTCACAGCCGGACTTTGTAGCAAGTGATAGCGATTACAATAACAAACCACTTATTCACTTTGATGGAGATGACGCTTTATCTACTCCTTTCAGTGCTGATTTAAACCCGAATAACTTTACAGTGTTTGTAGTTTCAACTGTTGATTCGGATGACGGTAATTATCACGGAATAATAGACACTACAAACGGTAACACTGGATGGCTTTTGTATGCGAGAATGTCGGGTAGCACCAACTACTGGCAATGGAGAACAGGAACAGGTAGTGGACAGACTATAATATCTGCTGGAAACGATACTGTAGTTCCTAATACTCCTTCGATAGTCACTTTGAAAATGGCTGGTAGTGATGGTGCGGGTGGTGGAACAACTACTCAAACTCTCTATGTAAACGGTGCTTCTGCCGCAACATCAAGTGCGGTGTTTACCAAGAAAACTGCTACTACTGCTACTCCTATATTGGGTGATGTTGGTTCTTTTGAACTGACAGGTCAAATGGCGGAGGTAATTATTTATTCTTCGGCATTAAGTGATACTGACAGACAAAGCGTAGAAGGATATTTAGCCAGTAAATATGGTATCAGTGCATCATCTGTATGGAAAAGTAGCAACCCGTATCTTACTGATACAAATGGTGATACAAGAGGGAATGTTGTTGATAAGACAATCACATACATGATTCGCCCTGTTCGCTTGATGGATAAACAACACATCGAAATGTTCCGTTCCAACCTCAACTTGCACTCATCAGCCCCGCAATACGGTAGTAATTACTTCGGTGCTACCGCTGGTGGTAAATATGGTTTGTATTTGTATGATGTTGACAATGGTAAGGCTACCGCTGGTGCTTATATTCGTGCTTCAAATCCCGATACAAACCCTCCATACATACCCGCTTATTACATGGACATCAGTGCAAGTGACACTGTGCCTATGAGTAAAGGGCCAAAGATTATCGGAACAGGTGATAGCGGCTTTGACAGTAGTAAAATTGACAATGAAGTTACTCGTGTAATTATCAGTGAAAATACTTTGCAACACTACCGTTCCGACGCATCACGCCGTCGTACATCAGTAGAAAACGATGATGCTGTTGTTCGTAAGGATTACAGCGTACAACCACGCTTCTCCCAGTCTCTTCATCCAAAAGGACATAAAGGGGATGTCTCCTACAACTCAACAGACCACAGTGGTGACGGCGCATGATGGAACCAATGAACGAGGCTTGGGCTTTGCTAAAAGCAAAGAAAAAGAGCAAACCGTTTCATGGGTATAATCCCAACAAGCATCATCGAAAAGGGGGCTTGAACGCTAAAGGCCGAGCAAAGGCAAAGCGTGAACAAGGCTCTAATCTCAAACCACCTGTAACTACCAAACCGAGTAAACTCAAGCCCGGTAGTAAGTCTGCAAAGCGACGAAAATCATTCTGCGCCCGCATGACCGGTGTTAAAGGCCCAACCAGTAAAAAAGGTAAATTAACACCGAAAGGGGCTTCTCTTAAACGGTGGAACTGCTGATGGCTGTCATAAAGAATACAGTTGTTGGTCGGTTTAGTACCGACATGGCCGCAGTGATGGACCATGTGCGTAAGCCGGTGTTCGTTGACAACGCCGTTCATCATGCAAAGGTGGACACGAGTACAGGTGTACAGGCGAAAGTTACCATTGAAAATAGTAACGCATCTACTTTCCAAGTCATGCCCGAAACCCGCTATCAAATCGTTGAGGGTGAGTCGTCAATTCAAATCACACATAAAGAAACATCGGGGCATAGTAGCACCGCAGTGCCGTTTTTGGGCGACAATATATTGAGTTCAACCAACAAACCCATGCTTGTTTACAATGCCGACAACCCCGCCCAACGCTTGTCTATCTCAACACTTGAATCCAGCACCGTTGGTATTCTAATGAACCTACAGAACATGAAAGGAAAAACACTTAGTGACCTCGGTTTCTTTGAGCGTGAAGTTAAATTGGGCCAGCCAATTGATGTAGGCTTACGAACAACAGACATGGCTATCCGTTTAGGACAACAGGCTACTACCAGCATGAACAGTTTCAACATTGGTCGAAACATGGGTTCAACCAATAACAATAACGGTCGGAGGTTACACTCAACCCGTTTCCTCGGTCAAGACTTTACAAACATCAATTTGATGACCGCCCTCCGCTTTCTCGGTCGTCATGATAGCCGCATGATTTTGATGGACCGCTTCGGTAACATGCTCTATGTTCCTATCACATTCAGCGAGGCAACTCGCACCGTTGACGCTAATCTACGCTTTGGCTCTAAAACCAATGACCCTGTAGATAACACACCTAATCGGGTTACTGTACAAGGTCAACCAATGGCATTGAATGATTTGGTTATTGTTACCGTTGATGACACCGAAAGACAAAGCGGTGTTAATGGTGAGATACGAGAAGAACCAGCACCAGTTATAGATATGACAGTGCGTTCTACCAATGGGGCAAGAAAAGTTGCTCGTCAAATCTTACGGGGTAACACCTTGACGGCTGGCTCTATCAGTAGCACAGGACACCCCGGTATCACTGATTTAAGACCGGGTATGACTATTGAGTATGACGGTCAAACTCGTGTCATTACAGAAGCAAGACACATGCCGATTGTAGGAACAACCGACCTTACTTTACTTAACATTGAATCGGGTATAGAAGGAGTGTTACAAGGGATTAGTGAGGGCGCAACCTCCGTTTCCAGTGGAGAAGCACCGCTTAATTATGTGCAAATTGTAGAAGAAAACTTGTCAATGTTCGGTAAGATAGAGTTGCGTATCACTTCTCAAGTAACCGAGCGTGGCGTACATAACACCGCCTTCTTAATCGGAGGGGTTAAAGGCACGAAGACAAGAGGCAAAATTGGTGGCGAAGGGTTGCCGATAGGGGCGAATAAGACCGAGATTAGGAGATATTGACATGCCTGTATCAAATCACATACGCCGTTTGCTTCTACAAACCATCGCTGATACTATCAACGAAGTAGTGGTGGGTTTCGACGGAACACCTGCTACTGCGGAGGATGGTGCGGCAGGTCGCCCTGCTATTGTTCTCACGCCAACAGTGACGATTATTGACGACACCGCCCTTCTTGTTGAAGCATCAATGAGTGCTGATAATTCGTTTACTGATAGCATCCGTGAGGTGTATATACAAAATAGAAGCACTTCCGACTTCACACCAGTCGCTCGCTATACAACTAAACCAATCATCAAAACATCAGCAAATGAAATTAACATTGAAATCTTAATCGAGGTGGCATGACATGGCAGGGAATCCAGTATCGGGGCATACAAATCATAACTTGACAGTATCAACAGCGACGAATGTTGATGGCTTAGGCGACGGCGACCACATCTTATCACCCACTCTTACCAACATGATAGAGGGTGTGCATGGTAATGGTATCATCATGTATGATGACACCTCTGTAGGTGAAGGTGACAGGAACACACCTGCTAATTTACCCGGTGCTGTCAATTACGCAAGTGGCACTACTTTCACTGTAAAAGGAGGATATGTTGTTCTTGATGGAGTAATGTATGAGTTTGCAGGTGGTGTAGGTGCAACAACAACTTACACGCTGAATACCAGTAGTGCAAGTGCCGCAGGTTCTCACACCGCCCTTACCAGTGGTAAAGAAGCACTCGTAGTTGTCTATGCTTGCGCTGATGATACTTCTACTGTAAAACATATTTATTGGGAATTAGGAACGGCTACTACTATCGGTGCAAATGCTTACCCTGCTTGTTCGACTTCTTTCCTCAATACACCTACCGCAACAGGTAGTAGTGCGTTGGCAAATACTCAAACGCTCGTTTTAGCCGTTCTTCGTGTCGTGTTTGCAAGTGGAGGCGATGACCTCAAGTTGGCTATTACGGAAGTGAATGACAAGCGTGTATTCATCCGACCGTCACCTATGTACTTCTCACCCGTCACTACCGGCGATATTGCCGCTACTGCCGAGGTTGATTCGCATACTGAACTTGACAACTTTCATGCCGCCGAAGTTGGTGGTTTCAGCGCATCACGCTTCGGTGCAATGTGGCAATCATTCGGGGCGCAAGTAGCCAGCACCACTGCCGGAGACAATGATAAGGATGTATTGTACTACAGTGGCACTCACGCCGCCCGTTTCACCCGTTCAGTATTCGACCGTGTGCTTACAAGCACTGCTACCAGCATTGACCTCACATCAACTGATGCCAACATCCTCGTGCTTACACCCGGCGGTACATTCGCTGTAACAACCAGTGGGGCGTTCCCTGCGGGATATGTCATCGAGATAAAGAACACTCATGGGTCGAACACCGGAACATTCGCTCTTACCAACTCAACGACTTCCGCCATCGGTGATACCGCCGACAGTGATGGTGGTTACGCTAAGTTCGTTTGCACAGTAAGCCATGCGACCAATCCAACCTTTGTTCGCTTAGTGTGAATAGGCCGATTCAAAATAGAAGAAGAAAAATTATTTTTAATTACTTTCATTGTTATTTTTCTTAATTGCGGTGTCTTGCCAAAAATGCCCGCATTGCCTACATTGTAGTAGTAAGAAACGCTCACGCTCATCATCAAGGTAGCGAGCCGATATGCGTCGTGCTATGTGCCAATGGGCGCAAGACCTACACTTTACTTTCAGTTTTTCCAACAGCCGCCCCATCGTAACACGCCTCGCAAAAATCTCCATCAACAAGAACCGAAACTCTTTCACCGCAAAATACGCAAATGAACCTCTTCTTCATTGCGCTGGCCTTCTTGCTATAATGTCATCAATACGCAGTATTGAATTAGTTACTTCACTGGCACTTAACACTGCTTGACGAACCAATTCAGTAGGTTCGTAAACACCAAGTTCCATCATGTTACATACGCCCCCATTGTGTACATCGGGGCCAATCTCACGGTTGCCTTGTAGGATTTCGTGGCGGATAGCAAGGATAGTGTCGAGTGGGTCATGACCGGCATTCTCGGCAATAGTGGCAGGGATGCACTCTAATGCGTCTGCAAAGGCTTCAATCGCCATCTGCGCTCTACCACCTATCTGTGCCGCATGTTGCCGTAGATGCGATGACATACGGGCGTATGCGTTCCCACCGCCGACAACAAAATTACCGTTCTTTAACACTAAAGATACTACACCGAGTGCGTCATCGAATCCACGCTCAACTTCTTCAAGTGTGTGAGATGTTGCACCCCTTAGCACGAGTGTTGCCTCATCGCTCTTGACATCACCTTGAACAAAGAGATACCATACATCGTTATGCTTTTGACGCTCAACGGTGCATTCTGTCGCCTCTTCTACTTCTTCGGGTGTTTGATAGATAGTTGCCCCTGTAACCTTGCTCAATGAGCGTAGTGTTGATTCGGGAACCCTGCGAGCAACCATGATGTTATGCTTCTTGAGATGAGCGCATACATGGTCGTTGACCGCATCACGAGCAAAGACAAGTCCACCCTTCGGTAATACTTTCACGAGTAATTTAGCCGTTGAGATGAGGTTTGCTTTACCCGATGATTTGTATGATTGAAACGATTGAGCATCCAACTGCACTTGTACATTGTCTTCACTCTTCTCGTTTTCAAGACCGGTGTTCAACAACACTACATTGGAGTAAGCATCATCACCTTCAAGCACATAGTCCTTGTTTACAATCGAACCTTCGTAGAGATAAGAGTCATCAAGTGAGCCACCGGGGAATGAAACAACCTTGACGCTTTCAGCATCACCGGCTTTCTCAACTGCTGATACACATAGTTCAGCGACAGCATCAAGAGAGTTCTCAAGTGCTTTACCTGTGATAGCAGTTTTAGCGACTGATACCAATACATCACGCTTAT
>Ga0208157_1000284_pt1 | contig 30661 bp, 50 predicted proteins | sample 5_EtaG_FD_184077 | JGI IMG/M metagenome (GOLD analysis project Ga0208157, IMG submission 184077) | Marine viral communities from the Subarctic Pacific Ocean - 5_ETSP_OMZ_AT15132 metaG (SPAdes) (version 2) | ecosystem: Environmental > Aquatic > Marine > Oceanic | place: Pacific Ocean | collected...
ATTACTTCAGCACAGTCAGCCCTTGCAAGCGCATCACAACAGTTTCAAACAGTAGCTGTACCAACGGCTGCAGAAGCTGTAGGCGCAACAGTAACAACACCTGCTGACCTCATCACTAAACAACCTGTAGACAAGATAGTTGAAGGAACAGGACAGACTATTGATGTTACAACAGGTAAGTTAACAGGAGACATAACACCTACTGTTAAAACAGGTGTGGCTAAAGACGCTCCTGCTGTTACTGCTACAGGACCTGCTAAGACAACTGCTGAGGCAGTCGCTGAGGACATCAAAGCTATAAAGCCACAAGAACGCTTTGGACAAATTACTCAAGACGCTATTACAAAAGCACAAGAAGTAGCAACACAAGACCTTAACATAAGAGATGTACAGGCAGCTCAAGGCACAGGACAACAGATTGTCTCTCCTTCTAAGAGAGCGTTACAGCAGGGAGAGCTTGTATCAGGGGCAGCTAATGCAGAACAATCAGCACAGTTTCTAGAAGGCATTGAGGCAGCCACAGGCGCACCTTCTTCAGCCGCCACAGTTCAAGGACAACTTACAGGCTTGATGACACAGTTTGAGGGTGGCACACCTCCACCTTGGGCTTCAGGTGCAATGCGACAAGCTACAGCTATCATGGCACAAAGAGGATTGGCGGCAAGTTCTATGGCAGGACAAGCTATTGTACAGGCTGCAATGGAGAGTGCTTTACCAATAGCTTTACAGGACGCTCAGACAGTTGCACAGTTTGAAGCACAAAATCTTAGCAACAGACAACAACGTGCTATGCTTGCAGCCCAACAGAGAGCCACATTCCTTGGCATGGAGTTTGATCAAGCCTTCCAAGCAAGAGTCCAGAACGCATCTAAAATATCCGACATAGCAAATATCAACTTCTCTTCTGAACAACAGATTGCTTTAGAAAATGCACAGCTTGCACAGACAGTAGACTTAGCGAACCTCAGTAACAGCCAAGCTGTAACGATGGCTCAGGCTTCTGCAATAGCACAGGCTGATATGGCTAACCTAAGCAACAGACAACAGGCTGCAGTGCAGAACGCACAAAGCTTTTTACAGATGGACTTCCGTAACCTTGACATATCACAGCAAAACGATATGTTTAAAACACAGTCTGTAGTTCAAGGTTTATTTACAGATACAGCATCAGAGAACGCATCACGACAGTTTAACGCAACGAGTGAAAATCAAACCAACCAATTCTTTGCTAGTCTAAAAGCACAAGTAGGGCAGTTCAACGCTACACAATCCAACTCTATGGAGCAGTATAATGTTGGACAGACAAACGCTCTAGAGCAGTTTAAACAGCAAGTGAAGAACCAAAGAGATCAGTTTAACGCTCAGAACGCTCTTGTTATAGCACAGGCTAACGCACAATGGCGACAGCAGTTAGCTACAGTAAACAATGCGGCTCTTAATGATGCAAACAGACAGAACGCATTACAGGCTAATGGGCTGACACAAAAAGGTCTTGACGAAATATGGCAGAAAGAAAGAGACTTGATGGCTTACGCTTTTGCTACAGCAGAAAGTGCTGCAGAAAGACGAAACAAGTTGTTACTAAGTGAATTAGATGCAGAGGGTAAATCAGATTCTGCGTTTTCTAGCGCCTTAGGCACACTTGGTGGAGCAATAATTAACGGTGTATTTGGATTATTTTAATGGCAACTTCAGATTATAAAAACGCATTAACAAACATGAGAAACTTTATACTTGGTGGAGGGTACGTTGCAGGTACACTATCAGGTGAGAGTATAAATCCTGAGACAGGAAAGAGGCGACAAGCAACAGAGGCTATAATGGCACGTTCTCCGACAGTTGGTGATACAAAAAAGATCCAAGAGTCTATGGAGCTTGGTGAGGAAATAAAAGCCCTTAATGCAATATACGAACTGCAAAAAGCTAAACAAGACTTAGCTGACGAGAACGTAAAGAGCTATACTGTTAGACCAGGAGATACGATAACTGATGTACTTGAGAGACATGGCATGGACTTCGCTGAGTTTTCAACATTAAATCAAGGCGTGACAGATTTAGACTCAGGTGATAAAATACAAGTAGTACAACGTGAGGTAGAAGAAGCATGATAGAGCCAAGATTTGAAGCACCTATTCCTGGGCAGTCCTTAACAAGTGAACCAAAACTATATCCTTGGGAGACACCTCCTGAACTAGATAAAGTTGGAGACGTTCTAGGTTTTTACATTAACAAGTTATCCTCACAAGAAGTTATGGACGACTTGTTTATAGCACTAGATGAGGGCTTCCCCCTAAACATACTTGTAAAAAGTATACTAACCACAGGTGTGATGGAGGGAATGCACAGTATTGATGTAAGCATGGTGATTGCCCCTGTTCTCCATGAGTACATATTAGGAGCAGCAAAGATACAGGGTGTGAAAGTTAAGGAAAGACCTACTACAAAAGACGAAGAGTTAGCTGAAAAAGAAAAAGCTACATTGGCTGCCTCTATAGAGCGAGGACTAGAGAAGTCCCCTAAAGAAGATATGGGCAGAGAGATACTAGAAGAAGCCTTATCTTTTGTTCAAGGCGACATGGACATGGAAGCAGAAGAGGAGATGTCTACGGAAGAGGAGGATATGCCTGAGGAGAAGCCTGTGGGTTTGATGAGTAGAAGGAGTACAGAAGATGGGGTTTGATGCAAAAGCTTTTGCTGCAGCGCTTGCTACTGAAGTTGCAGGTGGGATAAAAGAAAGAACAAAAGAAGCCAAAGAATATAAAGAAGAACAAGAGGAGTTAGCGCAACGTAATCTTCCTATCTTTCAGAAGAGAACAGCACAAAAAGATGTTCTACTAGGCTATGCTAGAACACTACAAAAGATGGGAGCTAAACCTCAGGACATCATGTACTACATGCGATTAGGTCCTAGTGCTTTTCAGACATTACATAAACACATAACAAAAAGAGCTGCTGATTTTAAGAACGCTACAAACGGTACAGAGCTTAGTGCTGAGGCTGTTCAAAACATGATGAAGATGCCTGAGGAGTTTGAGGGCACTATACAAGAGCAGGGCTTTGAGGAGTTTTTAGATAAAGCATATAGACTATCTGGAGAGAATGATGAGTTTGAAGCCCCTGTTACAGAGGAAATATCAACAGGTAATCTACTCAAGGGCATGTTAGGGATTGGAGCTAAAGATAGAATTAAACAAAAGCTACGCACAGAGAAGTTTCTTGGAGAGCTAAGTGTTGAGCAGATAAACAGAGTGGCTGCACAACAAGACTTTATGGACCCATATGGAGGACAGGACATGCCTGTTCTTGATCTTACAACAGGTCCAGTAATTATAGACTATGACACACAAGTAAGCATAGAAAATAGTGCTACAACTAAATTTCAAGCAGCCATTGGCAGCATTAAGAAAACAACGGCTCTGTTAAGAAGTTATTTTAACACTGAAGGTATAACTGCTGAAAAATTAGGGGCTGCAAATAACGATGATCTACAAAAAATTGAAGCTAGAATATCTAAAGCTTTGTATGATGAAAGTGTGTCCGGTCTTTCAGAGATGGAGGAACAGATATACAACGAAGTTCGTGATAAAGCTCAATTTGATACGTTTAAAGACGCTGCAGGGGGCAGAGTAAGTGGTGACACTGTTAAGTTCTTTGGCGCAGAGGTGCAAGATCTATTTGACAAGTTTGAAACAAAGGTGGGACAGAGTGACGTAGGTGCAGATACAGGACAAAAGACAACGACTGCAGACTTTGGTAGTAAAGCAGAGTTTAAAAAAGCTGTAGATGAAAAAACAATAATTGCAGGTAAAGAGTATACATACACGGAAGGAGGAGAGGTTAAAACAAAATCATTTACCCAAGAGGAATTAGACAAGTTCTATAAAAAGCCAGATGTCGCAGGAAGTAAAGACACAGGTATATTAACAAAAGCAGAATACGATAAGATACCAGACAACGATGGAGCGCCAGGAACTATGCTAACACCTTCAGGGAAAAAAAGAGATGCAAGAATTGCGTGGTTTGACAAGTTTGAAGATACACACTATCCCTCAGGAAAGAAAAAACCATACAGCCTTTACTTAAGTAACAAAGGTATGACGCTAGATGAAAACAATAAAATAGTTCCTACTCCTGACCCCTACGCTGACGTAGATGTGTCAAACATAAGAGGTTAGTTAAATGACAGACGCTGTTGAAGATTTTTTTGCTGATGTAAAAACCGTTAAAAAGCCCTCTACGGATAGAGATACAGTAAGTTCATTTTTTGATGAAGGCGATAAAGACGAAGAAAAGGACGAGCCTCTACCAACGATAAAAGACAGATCGTTGAAGGTAGACGACATCGTCAACACCACACAGTACGTTGAAAAGATACGTGATTACATGGTGGACAGAAAAGGCAAGCAGTTCCTATCTATGGATAAAGACGAGCTTGTCGATAAGTTTGTAACCCATATGAGATACTTCAACACCAACGAGGCTTTCACTCTTGATGAAGCTCGTTATGTGTCTATGGCAGATGACGAGACTAAGGATAGGGCAGGAGAAGCGTATAAAGTATACGACATGTTAGGTAACGTATTTGTTAATGATGGTTTTGGTGGGGCAGTTGGTGGTGTAGCAGACTATCTTAGTGCTATAGCTACGTCACCGTCTACTTATCTTGGGCTAGGCGTAGGTAAAGGCTTGACATTGGTTGGTGGAAAGTTAGGTGCTAAAGCTGTAAAAGAAGCGGCTAAAAATGCAGGGCTAAAAGCTGTAAAAGATAACCTTAAAAAAGGAATGACAGTAGCTGCAGCGAGAGAGGTAAAAAACAAAGCCAAAGATGACGTTATCAAGAAAGCTATACGTGGACGTTCTCTTAGAAACGTAACGGTATCCGGGGCTATTGATGGTGGTGTAGCAGGATGGCAGGACTACGGACTTCAGTCTAACATTCTTGGAGAGACAGGCGCTATAGAAGACTACAGCATCTTACAAACAGGGCTGTCTGTGTTTGGCTCAGGCATAGGCACAGGGCTATCTATATACGGTGTACCAAAAGTAACAGGTGCTGACAAGAGAGGACTAACAGGAAGCACGGCTAACAAGATAATAAAAGCTAATCAGGTAAAGCAGAAAGAGATAACAGACGAAGCAGCAAAGAAAAGATTAAATAAAAAATACTTAGAAAAGATTAGAAAACAGGCAGCCAAGTTGCCAGATGACAAAAACTTTGTGGCTAAAATAATTAGACCCTACGACTATAGTGGTTTTCCTGAGTTAGCACAGGGTAAAATAAAAGACCCTGAACTAGCTGTAACAGAAAACCTAAAGTCAAATGTCTTAGAGTTTATATTCGGTAATGCAGAGGATTCTCCTACGGCTAATATAGTACGCTTAGTTGAATCAGAAGGAGCAGTGTTCAGACCCAACATGAACCCTACTCAAAAGTATGCTAGAGCTTTTCAGTACCTAGAAAAGGATACACTACAAGAGATATCTGATCTCACAAAGCAAAAGTTTGGTGTCTATCTAGGTGAAGTGCTAGATGACGGTTTAGGCTTTGCGTCTGACTTGGGTAAGAAAGTAGCAGGAAGTGTTAGCGAAGCAGCTAAGACGATGAGAGTAACTCAGCTTAGAAATTTAAAAGTAGATGAAGCTATAACACAAGCAACGGTAGAGATACTTGAAGGGGCTACTGCGTTTAGGAACAGATCCAAAGCTCTTGGTATTCCTCAGAGTGCCGTGTCTAGATACTCAGGATACGCACAGAATGTATGGAAGAGAATGTTGGTGTCTGCTCCTCAGACTACAGCAGCTAACGTCTTTGGCTTTGGTCAGATATACATAGCCAACACTGCTCAAGAGTTAATACAAGGGACACTGTTATCATTAACAGGTGGATCAGGAAGAGCTAAAGCTAAGGCTCTGTTTCAGCTACAAGTTGAAAAGATTAAGAACTTAGTTGATCCCTACAGCACGTTAGATAACTATCAAACGCTTATAGAAACAGACAGTACACTACACAAGATGCTGAGAGAAACAATATCCGGTGGTATAGAACGATCAGCAGAGAAATTAGGTATTGATCAAACAAACAAAGCACTGAGAACAGTGGAGGGTCTTACTAGAACGGCTCAAGCTTTTTCTATGGTGGATCTTCAGGACACCCTGACAAAGAGCCAAGCTTTCATGGCAGGTATTGATAAGCAACTGCGCCTACAGAAAGACACCACACTAAATGCTATATTAGAAAAAGGCAGTTTGGTTGATATAGATGAAGGTGTTATGGAAAAAGCAATGAGTGAAACTCTCAAGGCTGTGTTTGCTGAGGACTACACTAAGTCAGGTACGGTTGTAGCGTCATTAGCTAAGTCAGTTGAAACTCTTTCTAACGCACCAGGAATAGGATTCATACTTCCCTTTGGTAGATTTATGAATAATGTGGTAGCCACAGCGTATCGATACGGACCAGGAGCGTACTTGGACGGTGCTTCTGCTATAATGAAAGCAGCAGTCGGTAAAGGTAATAGGATTGAAGCAACGGAAGCCATATCACGAGCCACAGTAGGCACAACAGCGCTGTTCTATGCGATGGACTTTCAAAACGAACAGCAGAAGAGAGGCTATCAGTGGTATGAGTTACAAACAGGCTCAGGAGAAACAACAAATATAACAAACACGTTTCCTTTATCTCTCCTAATGATAACAGGAAGAGTGATGAATAAGAAATTAAAGGGTGAGTTTGTTGACAGGGATTTAGCTACAGAGTTTGGAAAGCAAATTGCTATAGGTCAAGCTGCCACAGACTTACAATTCGGAAACGATATCACACGTTTGATACAGCTTACCTTCAACTCAGATGCAGAGTTCAAAGGTCCTCTTAGTCAGGTTAAAGAAACTCTAGGTCATATGTCAGGTAATATAATATCAGGTGTTACACGACCACTTGACCCAATAAATAAATTAGCAGGGTATGCTTTATCAGAGTGGACACCCTATGATGTTACACCTCAAATTGATAGAAGACTAGCTAAGGGTGGTTTGCAAAAACTAGGACTAAATACCACAAAATATGTAGATAATATTATTGAAGGGATTGCTAGTAGCAAATTGTTTGGAGCAGGAGAAACAACATTACTTGGAGATGAGCTAAGAGTGGCATCAAGAGAAGGTAAAGTGTTTGATCCTAGTCCTTACAGAACAGCTATAGGCACAAGAATACAACAGCCACGCACTTTTGCTAACATGGTGTTCGCTATGGTGGATAAACCTGAGTGGAAAGCAGGGATGTATACAGGAGTGCCTGAGTTTGATAACTTCTCAAACAAAGTAATATCTCCCATGATAGAGATGGAAGCAGAACAACTGTTGAAGAATGAAAAGTTTATGAGGGGATCTGCTGAGTACAAAAAGAAAAAAGTCAACGACATGCTTAACGAGGTAAAAAGGAATATACGAACTTACCTATCAGCCACACCAAACTCAGAGCAAGGCATCGAGTACAGGAAAACAAAGCTACTTAACGTGCCTAAACTTACAATGATACGAGCTAGGAAAATAGTGGGAATACAGGACGTTGATGTGAGAGATTTATCAAGTAGTCAGATATCTGAACTAGAGGCTACTGTACAATACATACAGGCAACGGACGATTAAAAAAGGGGAGACTAAGCTCCCCCTAAGTTTAATACCACTTGGTATATAATTTAAATGGATCTGATGTCCACGAAGATGTCGTAACTCCAAGAGCTTTTAACTCTTCTCGTACAGCTTCATCGGCAGACTTACGTGCTTCCATAGCAGACTTAAGACCTGCCATCTTTTTTTCACGATAAGCCTTCTTCATATCAGCAAGTTGTGCATCCAACTCGTTGATCTGTTTTGCCATATCTTCAAGACCTATTTCACTTTCCATATCTACCTCCGTTTTTTTGAAAGCCTTTTCTGCTTCTCTCCTCGCTGAAGTCATGTCGCCTCCCTAAGTTGCGATAATACGCAGCACTAAAGCCACGTTCCCATTCTTTAGAAGCTACACTTCCAAGGTGAAAGGGATTACCTCTCAGCATCTTTGTTCCCTCAGAGAGCTTACCTCTCGCAAAGACACTGTATCCTTGTTCATACGGCTTCATCGTCACTCACAAAATTAGTTCTATCCGAACACGCTACTATTAAAACTCTACTGTTTGGATAAGCCTTATCTAAATGTTGTTTTAGCGTGGTGCTAATATGCTCACCGTTTTTAGCTATGTAGTCGATACAATCTTTTTGGTTAGCGAACTTGTTACCTTTGTACTCTAAGTTCTCCACTTGACCATTAAACAGTATAGTAGCAAATATAACTATCATACTCATGTTATATCTACAATCTCACAGCTATCGCCTGAACAAGCGAATGTCTGAGAAGACTGTGTATTATCTTCCTTCTCATAACTTTGAAACTTACTCCAATCTATATGTCCGAACTTACTGCTAAACTCATTGTATACCTCTTCTGTACACTCTTGATAGGGTGCTTGCTGATAAGTATGATCGGAGTGTGGTAAGAACGATACACCTGACATCTCGTCAAAGTGTTTGAATACAAACGCTCCTACTTCCATCCACTCATCATCACGCACAGAGATGGTCACTGACGGCTTGTGTTCACACCAATGCCTTTGGTATGTGAGCCACGTTTGTAGCTGTTCTATGGCTGTCATATCGTCTCTCATCACAGACTTTCGAGGTGACTTCATAGGAAAGCTAAACACCATGTTGGTATCAGGCTTCATCACATCAGGTTCGCTTGGCACACCACTGTCTACCATGAAGTTAGTAAGAGGATCTTTATTATCGCCCCTAACGGTACGAATATAATAATTGCTATGGCGAGGGTGGATACCACTGCTTGAGTCCACAAGCTGTGATACCGTCCCACTTGGTTTGACACAGGTGATTGCTGTGCTTTGTGGGATTCCAAAGATTGCTGCCCACTCTTTGTTTGTTTCGACTGCGACTTCTCTGAGTGCTGTAAGTGTTTTGTCAAGTCCATGTTTCTTTCCACTAGTCAGTTCGTTATCCATTATCCCTGTAAGGCTAACACCTAGTAGTCTCTCCTCTTCAGTGTTGTTCTTCCATACCTTACGCAGATAAGGGAACTTAGTTAAGGTAGACTGTGCTGTACCAAGTATAGTCGCAAGCATTACCTTCCTCTTCAGATCTTCAAACTTATCTTTCTCTCGTATCACTACTTCCGTTAAGTTACAGAACTGATAAGGTCTAAGTATTATTTCACTGCAAGGATTAGTACCAAACTCATGGTCAGCATCTCTCCTGCCAAACTTCTTTGCTTGTTCCTTTGCAGATGTTCTATTAAATATGCCACGCTCTCCTGACTTAGACTCCACAAGAGATGTCCACTCACGTAGGAATGTCTCACCATCAGGCTTGGCTGTGTAGCATACAGAGTTGTTAGCCAATGCCATCTGTGGTGTTGTCTCCCACCACTGCCCTGACTTAGCGTGTCGCATACGTCCATCAGACAGGTTAGACAAACTAATCATAGCAGATCTACGCACACCACCTGACACTACAACTTCTCCAACCTTGCACATTAAGTTGTGACAATCGTAACTTGACAATTTGCGTCCCACGTTTTCCTTAAATAAAACTGTTGTAAAGTTAAATAAATCAACCAAAGGTCCTGGACCTGACGCTCTGCCACCAAATATCTGTAGCCTAGAACCTGCAGGTCTAATCTTTGATACATCCCAATGGGGAGACTCACCCATATAAAGGTGTCCTATCAGTTTGCGTAGTGCTTTTGCCCATCCTTCTTTGCTATCCTGCACTTCTATAACAGTGTTCACCTGCTCTATTGTTTGTGGTATCTCAGGTAGTTGATCAACGTACTGTCTCTCCACAGAGAACCCAACACCTGTACCACACAACAGTATATACATCGCTTCATCAAAAGACTTTGGATCATCAACAGGTAGATAGCTACAGTTATACCCTGCAGTGTTGTCTCGCTCAAGGGCAAGACCTGCTGTCATCAATGCTCTCATAGATGGCATAACTTCTAGTTTAGTTATAGCATCTTTTAACTGTGGTATAGGCAAGTGTCCTTTAACTTTTAACGACATAAAGTCAACGTACCTGTTGACAGTTTCTTCCCATGTTTCTCTTCTGTTTTCGTTTGGTAGCCACCTAGCGTACCTAGATATAGCTATAAATTTTTGATAGTCGTTCATAGTCTTGTCACCTTTATGCTGTTAATTTCAATGTCGTCAATGTCGTAAAGAAGATCTTTAACTATATCAGATATAACTTTTTCGCCTTCTTTTTTCTTAGATGCTGCATCGCAGGTTACAGGAAGATGACTAGACTCATCGTCTATCTCTACCTCTGCTGTAATTTTAAACTTCATCCTAGCATACTCCTGTTATCAATATCTCTAATCATTGCTTTAAGATACCACTCTGCCTTTTTTAAATCTTCAATGCCGTTTTTGTAGCGCCAACGATGGAGATATTTTATCACATTACCCTGACAATAGGAAGAAAACTCTCCGTTTAATTGCTGTCGAATATAGTCAATACACTCCATGCCACCGTTGTTGTAGTGTGGAGGGCTGTTAACTGTGTCTACTTCCATTTGCTCAGTGTCCCTAGTTGTATTCGCTTCTTCTTTTCTGTCAACCATTTTTTAGGTATCTCCTTATCTGTCCATTTGAATCCGTATTTGTCACACCAATCACAATACCTAGTCTTTGATCCTTTGTTGATAGCGTTGTATGCGTTCTGAAATAGAAAGCGTATATCTAACTCAGGATACTGCTCCTGTATTAACAAATGTTTTACTCTGTCTCTTGGTCTGAACCATCCTTTCGCCTCAATAATAATACCATTGTTAAGAACAAAGTCAGGCTTATAGAGTCTAAACATTTGTACTGCGTATCTGATAGACATCTTTTCATATCTAATCCTTTGCTTGAGGAGGCGCAACTCTTTAGCTACGCTCTCCTCGAACTTGCTCCTAAATTGTATCTTGGGCATCAGCTAACTTTACATAGTTTATCAACGGTGGGTTAGCTGACTTAGAAACTTTTGATGGTAGAACTTTAAGATCCCAACACTTATCTCTGTAAGAACAGAAGCTACACTCAATGCCTAGCTTAGTATTACCACTAGGTTTGCCATAGTAAGTTTCTACTACAGGTTCGTAGCATCGCTCAAATGGCTCGTCATTATTTATGTAGTCTATAGTGCTTTGTATCTTCCCCATCTCTTCTTCAGTATCTACATTACTAGCACTGACATATTTAAAGTTTCCGTTTGCCTTGTTTATAACCCACCATCCACCGACAGGAACACCTTTCGCTTTTGCGTAGCCAACGAGTTGTGACACATACCCAAAGCTGTCTTTGCTCTGTAGTGTTTCAAAGTCTATGAATTTGTTTTCGTATGCCCAAGGAGAGGCTGACTTAACATCGTCAACCTTTCCATTTAATACAAGATCGTATGTCCCATCAACAGACATATCCTTCAGCTTTAGTGACACCTTTTCACTATCGCCAAACTCTACTTTGGATGCTCTCAATAGCCCCTTGAAAACAGCCTCAATGATATCCCCCAATATCATGTTGATGAGAAAGTAGGGAGAATCAGAAATCTTTTGATCAGGATGGTTCTTATCAAACCATAGCTGACACTTCTTACGTCCAATGTTAGACATACGAAGTCTAAACTTCCTCTTCTCCCCTGAGAATTGACGACTCAAAGCATCCCTTACATCCTTGGACACGAGGTCAATAGTATCCTTACCCATACTAGCTTTGCCTAGCATAATGTTTTGTAAGAAAGAATGAATCGCCACTTCTGCAGGATGGTTCATAAGCTACTCCTCAATCTCAACAATCTTGGAGGCGATATCGTCTTCCTGATCAGACAGTTCCTCAGGTCTACGATGCTCCTCCCACTTGCTGATTGTTATTGAGTTCATAGCCTCAACCCACTCAACAAAGTTATTCAACACCTCTTGGTCATCAGTGGTAATCTCTACTACTTTACCTAGAGTAGGCTTCAACACAGCATAAGTTGCGCCACTAGGTATACTCTTTACTTCTGAGCCAAGATGTAACAGGTGTTGAATGGGAAGCCTGTTCTTTCTCTGAATCTGATTAAACATATCGGTCATAGCCTTGAAGCTATCCCTATTTTTAATCCTCATCAGAAAAGGAAACTCTTTAACATCCACAGGTTTACCATCGGCATCCTTAGCTTTGTCGAGTTTACACAGACCGAATACAACCTTGAACCTATCAACAGATCGCATAAGGTCTTGTGTCTCTTGTGGCAACGCCTTGAAGTCCTTGACATAACCTGAAGGTCTACCACAGTTGAACGTACCGTAGTTGTCCTTCAGATCGCCATTCAAAGACGTTGCCATTACAGTTCGCAACATTCTCCCTTCCCCCCCATCAGGCTTTTGATAATGCTTATCATAGCGCTGAAACTGAAAGCGTTGCATAAAGGGACGGATCGTCACCTTGTCACTGTAATATATTGTATCGTCAGGGAAGGTCACAGAGAAAGCACCTACTTTGACTATAGCTACTTCCATAGCCTCGCCCTCTACTTCCTTTGTACCCATCACGTTCTGATGAACTTGTTTGATCTCTGCTAAAGCTGATGTGCTTTTTGCAGGAGCGTTTGACATCCCCATGATTTCTGCCAAGTCAGCAGGGGATTTACCAATTATGTCTAATGCGTTTTCCATATGTGTTTTTTACTCCTATTATATTAAACGAATATTATCAGACTACATCTTTAACGTCAAGCCAATTATCACCTATTTTTGATTCTAGTAATAACGGAACATTGACATCAATATTATAGTAGGATTCTACTATTGCTTTTAAGTTTTTATTTACACTATCTATAATCCCTAGAACGTCCTTCTCCTCTAAAGGATGAACATCTAATACTACAGAATCATGCACACTATTTACTAACATACTCTTGTAACCATTTAATCTAGTCTCTATCTCCAACAATACAAGAGGAACTATATCTGCTGTGGCAAAACCTTGAACAGGATAGTTTTTAATCATGGTAAAGTGTGTTGGAGTTCCACTTGCCCTTCTCTCTACTTCAGGGAAAGCATACTGCCTACCTGATGGTATCTTTATTCTGCCAAGGTTAATAGCCTCGTCACCTAGTTTCTTGTGCCACTTGGCTATCCCTTTATATTTATCCATAAAGTGTGTGTAGTATTCTGCCTCAGCTTTTGTTCTACCAAACCCTGTAGCTCCGTAGAGAGGCGCAAAGGTATGTGCCTTAGCTTCTTGCCTAGACGTAGGTTGCCCTGCCTCAGTGATGATCTTTGCCGTGTAGGAGTGGACATCAAATCCTGTGGACACTTCTTCCATAGCAACTTTGTCTTGCGATAATAATGCTGCCACCCTAAATTCTAGCTGTGCAAAGTCTGCCTCTAGTATCTTACCTTTCATACCAAACGCACCACCACTCCACCGTGAGACAAACACCTTCTTAACAGGGAACGTACCACCTCTAGGCATATTCTGCATATTAGGATTGCGTCCACTGAAACGTCCTGTGGCTGTGACATGCTGTGTAAGACTAACGTGAAGCATACCATCGTCTTTTGTGTAGTGTTCTATGCCATCAACAAAGGCTGAGAGATAACTTGACACAGCACTTTGTCTCTTTAGGTCTGTCAAAAATGCCTCTGCCTCTGACATCTCCATAGCCTTGGCTATATTGATAAGCTGTTCAAGGTTTCCCTTGCTTGTAGAGAACCCATTAGCACTGAGCCACGCTTTTGATGGAGGAAAGAACCCTAGTCCTGCCATTTGTTTTAGCTTAGTAAGCTTATACCCTCGTGTATTACAGGCTGTGCATCGATTTGGTTTGGCAAAACGTGTTCCATCCTTTTTAGTTTTGAACACCTTGCCCCTTCCGTTGCAAGCTTGACACACACTAGCCTTTGTTTTAACCATCATAGCACTATTGTCCTTGACAGCCTGTTTAAATTCTTCTTTGTCCTCCACGTTTTCAAAGACAACTGCCCATTTTTTCTTGTCGTACAGTATCCTAGAGTAAATAACTTGGCTGACCTGCTCAGGAGAGTTAAGATTTATAGGTGTGTCACCCATTAAGTCCTTGACTTTTGCGTTTAACCTGTTTTCTATCTGCAACAACTCGTCCTCAAACTGTTTTCTCACCTCTTTTAGTGCCGTTTTGTCTATGCTAAAGCCATTCATGTACATTTTGGTTAAGGTTTTGCACACTTTGTTAGTGGTATCTCTTACATTTACCAAGGATTCCGACTCAGATTTGTTGTACTCATCTAGTAAACGCCAATATAAAGACCTAGTAACCTTTAAATCCTGCTCAAGGTACATCGATAGTTCCCCTAAGGGTATCTCATCCGTCTGAAAACCTCTTCTAAAGTAATCCTTTAGTGTATCAGACTTCTTCATGTCTAAATCGTAGCGTATTGCACAGTTTTCCAGGCTGACAGAGCCTCTCTGACCACGCTGTAGTATGTAATCTCCAAGCATTGTATCAAAGATTTCCCCATCATACTTAAAACCACACGCCCACAACCACTGCAAGTCATACTGTAGGTTATGCCCTATCAATAACGTGGTATTGTCAAGCACTCTTTGTAGTCTTTGCTGTGCATCATCGTCCTCTATGACCTTCTCCTTATGATCAAAAACAAAAACTGTTTTCTCCTCCTCCCTAAGATGATCCATGATACCTACGAGTGTCAAAGAATTGTCAGGCTCAAAAGGATCTAGATGTACTTTGCCGTTACGTTTAGTTGTCGTGTTTTCCACATCAAGTATTATCTTCATGCTGAGTACCTTCCTGTTTCTACATCTAGCTCAACATGGACTGCACCATGCCAACCTGTTAACTTGTTCTTGGCTAATCGAATGTGTCGCTGAGGATCGTTACTGTCCTGCCCTTCAATGTCAGGGTTCTTACTAAGTAATAACATTAAATCTGCCTCTGCCGCCTTCCCTGTCTTACTGCCCTCAAGCATAGATTGATTTACATTTATCTTCCCCTCAGCCTCTGCTGATAGTTGGGACATCCAAATGATAACGCAATTATACTTTTTGGCAATGTTTCTTGCGTGAATTGCCGCCTCTTTCAGGTATATATCTGATCTTTCTGACCCTGCTGTTGCAAACTTGTCACCCATATCAAGCACAATGATGTCAGGGTTTATACTTTTAGCAAGCTGTTCCACGTAATCCATGTTCTTATCCGTAGCATCCTTTATAGATAAGAGATTTCTCAGAGGATCGTATCTCTCTAGTGCCAACTTCCTGTTCTCTAACACCTGATCGCTAGACATGTTTGACTTACAGTACAGGTATCTCAGGCCAACACGCTTGTATGCCTCCTCATTACACAGCACAACACACCTTGCTCCCTGATCTATAAAGCCACCCTCAGAGGCAATGATACTAGCGTGAAAGGATGTCTTACCTGTATTAGGTCTAGCACCCACTATAACAAAGTGACCACCACTCAGACCCTCCACTCGCCTACGCAACGAGGGTATGTTAAACTTCCATTGAAACTTTAAGTTGAGGTGTTCGACTAGTGTGTTGAAAGATATATCATCACCCTGAAACCTAAAGCTAGGTGTGAAGTCGTCCTGATAATTATCCAAGATATTTCTAAGAGGCTCAAGGTTATTCTTTGTACCATTCACATAGTCAAACCCTATGTTAGCTACCTCTTCTCCAACCATTTGCTGAAACAACTTAGACAAAACTTCCTTGGCTATATCGTTGTTCATTGGTTCTTCTTTAGACAGCTTACTAAACAAGACTTCAAAGGATGCTTTGTTCGCTGAGGTCATAGTGCCGTTGTCAGAGAAGAACAAAGCCTGTAGCTCTGTCAAGGATAAGTTCCTCTCGTGTTTTCCCATAGCCTCATCCAAAGTATTCTTAATCTTGCGTGTATCTTTGCTGAAAAGTCTATCAGGACACTTACTACCTTTGTGATCCTCATAAAAATCTTTCTGCATTAAACTTCTAATTAGCGCTAGTTCTATCATTCTGTATCTTCTCCTCTATTAATCCATTGATAAGACCCAACATCTTGTCAAAGTCTTCTTTACCTAAATTCTCTATGTAGAACCATTCGTTAGCTCTCTCACGGCTTAGTCCCTCAGCCAAAGAGTGAGCCATCTTTTCTGCTACACCTCTGTGCTTGAACTTTTTGTAGGTAACTATCTCGTAATCCCTATGAGGACTACCTGTTTGGTATTGATTACATCTATCTGTAGACTCAATAGCCTTACCTATCTTGTACCAATTATCCCAAGCAGGATTCTTAAGCACGTACACTTCACCTTCAGTAGACATAACATAATTAACCAAAGAAGAAAATGCTGCATCGTTAAAAGATTTATATCTTCCAGGCTTATATAATGGATGTGTTCTAGATACGTATCTACCATCTACGAACATCCTTAACTTATTAACTATAGGGTTCTTTATAGTGTTTATGCTCGCTTGGTACGAGGCATGACATCTGTTACACGTACTATGCTTTGTCCGTCCCTTGGAAACTGTGTCACCCACAATCAACTCCACATTACACTTACTGCAAAAGCCTTTAACCATCTATCATCTCCCTTAATTTGTCAAAATCTTTCTGACGTTTGTATTTTAGATCATCTTCTATATGTAGTCCATAAACTTCTGATGGATCACAGTAACTTTTTAACTCTTTAGTATAATGAATAGTCTTACCAAGAGCGTCAGGATCAAGAGCCACAATAACTTTGTCAAAGGTATCGATGTATTCCTTATGCTCTTTCAACAGGCTCGTACCCAACAACGCTACTCCTGTTACGCCTATAAAGTTCTCTCCAATAACTGTAGCTGACACAACGTCCTCAACAACAACAGCTACGCCTTTACTAGGCTTAATACAATACGAATAATATTTTGCCGCCCCTCCATATTTATACCATTTAGGTTGTGCATTGTATAACGCTCTACCTATTGCATCAACAACCCTACCATTCTTATGGATAGGGAATACAGCACGTTGACTTTTACAATCGTACAGTAACTCTATGTTTAAATCCCAACGTCTTTTAAATCGCTGTACATAAGCGTTGTTACCATCCGTTATGTACTCAGGCATCGCAAACTTCTTAGGCGCTACCCTTTCCTCCACGCCCTGTATCTTATTCTTGATAGTTTCAACTAGCATCGGTGTCATAGTTGCACCCTTAACATCACAACTATTCCTGTAACAATTGTATATAATTAATCCCTCCTTGTTTGTTGCTGTAAACTTTTTAACTCCGTCACAGATAGGACAGTCTAGTGTTACTGTTTCCCCTTCTTTAACGTCTAGTCGTCTTATAAAATCGTTAGTAGGTTTGTTCACCATTGTTCTTTTGCCTCCTCTCTAAAGCACTTGCTGCTGATTTATATGTGTGTCGGATATAAGGACTCATTGATTGAGGTGAGTTGTGTCCTGACACAGCCATGATCTGTGTTGTGTCCACTCCTGCCTCCACCATCTCTGTTATAGCTGTCCTTCTCATATCCATTGCTGTTAATTCTTTTGGTAGGCTCGCTGCCTCTTTTACTCTATTTACCATTCTACTAATATCCACATCAGTATATATAGCATACCCTCCATTCCTAGGGTAGGGGTGTGGTGCAACATATTCTTGAAAACCAAAGTCTTTACGCTGCTGTTCTAACATTCGATACATATGTATGGTTATGGGTATATGCACCTCAGCTCTTCTCTTGGATTGCTCAAGGTCTAACCTACGTTCTTCAAAGTTTATGTTGTCCCACCTAAGGGATCGCATATCACCAATCCTCTGAGCAAAGGTATAGGCCATGTGAACTATTAGTCCTATACTTCTCCACTCAAACTCGCTGTATGCTGTATCTAAGAACTGCCTAACCTGATCGTATGTCCACATAACCTTGCGAGGTTTAGTCTGCATCTTCTTTACTAGCCTCATAGGGTTGCTTGTCATCAGCTCCAACTCTACTGCCATATTAAACAGCACAGATATAACAGTAGAGGTCAGGTTGGCTGTCCTGATACCTGACTTTAGCCACTCTTGATAAGCAATCTTGCAGTCTGAGACACCAATCTTGTCTATATTAGTGCGACCAAACGTAACTTTAGGGCTGAGAAACGTCCTCACAGCACGTTCAATACAGTAATCGTAGCTTTTTTGGGTAGGCATCCTAAGTGACAGGAACTGTGGTGTTATCCTGTAGTAGGCGACAAGATCATCAAAGGTCTTTATCATTATCCATCTCCTCCCAAGTTTTAGAAAAGATATGTTTACCCACAAACAATAGTGCTACTATATATACAATCAAGAGTAAGGTATAACCATACATCACTTCATCTCCTTTGGTTTACGTAAAGGTATTCTAACCTCCACTACTTTCTTTTGTCTCCACATAACTGTACGTTTTCCGTTGCCTTCAAACGCAATAGCAAGCGCATCTTTGTTTACAAAACCAGGCGACAACTCCCAAACATATCCCTGTCTTTTGTTCTCTCTAGCTTGATGTATAAACTCTTTGTTCTGCTCCACAAATACTAATGCTGCAAAACCTAAAAATAATTCCGTCATGTTATTTCTCCCATCTATAAAATATATGTCTATCAATTCTAGTCGTTCTCGTCTTTGTTTTTGCCCACGCAGGTCTTACGTAAGTTGCATGATAGTGCGTTGCTCCTTCAGTAATGTCAAGCAATATGTTCTTAGTGATAAGAATAGAGGCATGATCTAACGCTAATCTCCACGTTCTGCTGTCAAAGTCAGGCTCATCTTTCTTACCATCACAGTACCACGTAAACTGACACTTCCAACGTATAGGTTTGTCTGACTTCTTGTACGTCACAGCCTGTTTGACTACCTCACATACTGTATTAGGAAATCTTTTATCGGCTACACGGTTAAGAACTACTTGCCCAACAGCCATTTGCCCTACCATCGATTGATTCCCTGCCTCATGGTATAAATTAACTGCCATACACATTAGTGCTGTTTCTAATATCATTGTTAGATACCTCCTTAAACTCTTGTATTATTTCAAAATCTTCTTCTGTTGCATCGTCAAACTCCTCATCAATGATAGGGGACGAGCCTTGCCTATCTACTTCAAAAGAGTAAAACAAATAGCTTAACTTCTTTCTCATTACTACCTCCTTTAATGTAATACTTCATAATCAAACTCAGGATCATACTCAACGTAACCTACTATGTTTGCATCAATAATAGTTTCATGTTCTATGTCCCAACTACATTCCCTTGCTACTGTTTCTGTATTCGGTGCATCATGTTCAATCTTTACTATGATGTAAGCAAACTTTTTCATAGGATAAGCTGAACAAAAGCGTTCAATCCCATAGTCAATGTTATTGCTAAGAGTAGGGTAAGCAATAAAGCTACACCTTCATCATCATTATTATTCTTCATGGCAAAAGTTCCTCCAAAATTTACAGTTGTTATCTGACTTGCATACTCGTTCATGCTTGGCATTCTCCCAACACTCCGATTGCCAAGGCGAAAAATATTTTGCGGCAAATCTGTCAGACCAATCCTTTCCGTCCACTACCCACAAAAAACCTATTGGTAATGGAATAAGTAATAGGAATACTATGAAGAAAGCTTTACCAAATCCTTTATTATGATATGGTGTCATCTTTAAACTCCTCTTCAAGTTTCTCTTTTAGTTTCTCTTTTAAGTCATCAGCTTTCTTTTTATCTTCTTTATTATTAAAGTCACCAAAATCTATGATAACATGCTCATCAAACCAATCTTTATACTGACTCATAATTATATTCCCTTCTTTATGTTAAGACCCTTTGGGTCATATTGATCTGCTATCTCTTCAGGTAAATGCCTACTCGCTGTAGGGTCATTGAAGAAGTCATTGCAATACAGCAAGAATATTAGAAACAACATAGTATACCCAAAGTATTTTAGAAACTTATGGAATATTATGTAGGCTTCTTGTGCTTGCTTTAGTGCCTCCTCTTTTACTTTATCATTCATACTGTTCTCCTATCCATCGTACTATCTCGCCTGTGTTCCACTTAGCACATTCTTTCTGTGCATCTTCGTAGGTATCAAACACTTTGACAGGACTGTCTTGCGTCCACATTGCTCCACACCCTTCCTTAACGTATTCAGTATCCTCTTGCTCAAAGGGTGTAAACAGTATCGCCCACTTAACTTGTCTCTCATTCATCGTTTTTTTCCTTTGGTAAATCTTCTTTAAGTTGATAGTCACAATACCAACCACCTCTATGTTGTTGTTCAAACTCTAATAGATTTGCTAGTCTATACATAAGAGTTTCTATCTCACAAATGTGTTCATAATGGATGGGTATTTTCTCTGACGTGTTGCAGTTAAACTCTCTCAATACATTAACGTACTTGAGTAGTTCTATTCTGTCCTTTGGTTCTATCTTAATTGTCTTCATTTTTTAGTTCCTTCCTTAAAAGTTTTGCCTGGAAAATCTCATGCTCATGCCTACGCTTGGCAACCTTTTCACGCTTGTCGTTTATAGACATGGTTGCCCTGCGCACAAACATAGGATTACGAGGCTTTGTTGTCTTCACCTTCTTGTAATACGTCTTAACCATACATACTCCACATAGCAGGGATGCCCCACTTTATGCGCTGCTTAATATCCTCTACAGTAGAGACACAATCTTTGCTGTCACCATTCTCATCGCAGCCAATGACAACACTTCGATTTATCAACATCATATCCTGATCGTTATATCTTATGTTGTACCAATGCTTGTCCTTAGCACTTACATACAAGCCTTCATCGTCCACATAAATGCCATCACCTTCCGTTGGTGTCCTCACTATGTCAAAAGCTCTAGGCTTGTACGTCATGCCTTCTTCTTTGGTGAAACTTAGATGCTCATAGATGGTCTTGTAGTCTCCATTGTAATCTATCTGCATAACTTGTTTCGCCTTTGGGTCTATCAATATAGCTTTCATTACGCTGCCTCCTTTCCAAAATATTTCTTAGCTGTATCAGTAGTGATGATATACTCACCTCCTCCTCTTTGATCTTGAATAAGATAAGGTTTAGTTCTAGCCTTACGTCTAAACCCTGATAGCTTAAACTCTTTGCCATCTAGTGTTGCAACCTTGGTAAGGTCTAGGTTATCCATGTTGCCATAAAACTCTAGGTCTTTTTGACTCTGAGACTTAGCACCTTTCATTCTCATAGTTATCTTAAACGTAACTTCAGTATCACTATAAGTTGTACTCTTTGCCACATCTACTTCAAAGTCAGCCAATGTATTAGAGTACGTTGGAGACTTCTCAATAAGTAAACTCTCCACCTGATTTCTAACTTCTCTTGCTAATTTTCTATTTAATAACATATCGTTTTCCTTTTATTTAAAATTGAAAATACCATCTTACTAGTTAATTTGATAGATGTAATACGCATAGAGTGAGAAGTATAAAACCCATTCATCTAGTCGCATTGCATATACCATTGTTGTGTAAACTATTAGTCTCACTTCATACCCTCTAGTATGTGAGCGATAACATCTATCGTCCACCCATTGCCTAGCATCTTGTACTGCTGAGACTTAGAGATAGGCTTAACAGTCCCATCAAAACTACCCATAATACAATGGTTGTCAGGAACTGTCTGAAGTCTAGCACATTCCTTTGGTGTTAGCTTTCTCCAATGTAGTTCGTCTACGCTGTCCCATTCATGTCTATCGTAACTACCTCGTCCACCAACTCTGACAGCCTTAGACTTATCTCTAATCTGAGACACTACGACATTATCTTTTTGAACTGTGCTAATACAGTTTGTCTTATCGTCAGCCCTGACTTCTAGGTAAGGCTTTAAGGGTAGGTCTAGTTGGTTGTCCTTACGAACACCATCAAGCTTGCGCCTATTAACTATACGTCCACCCTTAGGATTAGTAGTAGCTGCTGTCTCTCCTATTTGAATACACCCATCAGCGACAGCGTAAAGGCTATCAGTTGATTGCTTGTACTGATTGGATAGCAAAGCTCCTGACTTGTCTTGATCAGGTGTGAAAGCTCTGCTACGTGGATTGTTCCTAGCTCTCTCTTGTGCTTGATCAGATAGCGTCCACGTATCGTCTAAACCTTGCTCTAATATATCAGCTAAGACAATGCCCTTATCCTCAGGTTGACTAATAGGTAGGGCTTTATAGGTGTCTCCATCTCTAATGCCAAACCAATAGAGCCTATATCTGTTTTGTGCTGATACCAAAGAACTGTTAATAGCTGTTGGTTCAAAGCCTAGTATGTCTGATATCTGAGCTTTGTATTCCTCTTTCATCCTGACATTTTCCAGGAAAATATACTTAGGTTTAAGCTGCTTTACTAATCTCCACCAATCAAAAAAGAGGCTGCTTTGTTCTCCCTCTACTAAACCTTTTCCTAATCCTGCAAAAGATAAATCTGTGCAAGGTGAACCTGCCAACATCAAATCAATCTTAGGTAGTGTGGACGTATCAATCTTTTTAACGTCACCTAGATGTATCATGTTAGGATAGTTGTATTTGGCTACAGCAATAGCGTACTTATCTATTTCACTAGCAAAGTATTGATTAACTTTTATGCCTGACTTCTCAAGGGCTAATTGACCTCCTGACAAACCATCGAAACAACTTAATACGTTTATGCTGTCACCTGATAGGTCAAGTCTATCTGTAAAAGTTTTATCTGCCCAATCATGGCTTATATCTGTAAAATCATTATAGCTATTCATCTTGTCACCTCTATCTTTCTTAATTCCAAGTTAACATATCCGATAGTATTATGCATATCTCTAAACTCCAAACACTTTATTTCTGCACCTACTTCTTCACTATCTGTTGAATACATTTTAATAGGCTTGTTTAAATCTCCTACTTCTAGTAGTAGCTTTATTAAATCAATGGTTTTCATATCTCTACTCCTTGTCCTCTATCGCATCGTCAAGTACTTCTTTAATCTCAATTAATTCTTTTAAGGTTAGTTCATCCCTTATAAAGTATTTTATTTCATGTATCTTGTTCTTGATCATTATTTCTTTATCTTTATTCATTTGTTTGACCTCCAAGTGTAGGGAAATTAATCCCTACTCCTTATATTGTCTGCATCTTGCAGAGTTGAAAACATCCCCTTTAATCTAGGGACAACTCCTCTACCTTCATAAATACGCTGAACGTATCCATTGTTTTTGGTAATTGTTCCACGCTTTCCGTAGCGTGTGGTTTCCCTTCTGTAAGGTAGGAAGATTGTTTTATTTAGTATTGTTCTAGTCATGTGTGACCTCCATTTAGTTAATGTGTTTAAACTATTAGTACTCGTTATAATATTTAATGTCAAATTTATCTTTATTATAATCTTTCATTCCTATCTTATAGTCTTGGATTGCTAAATAAACCATGATTGGAACGGAAAGTATAAACAATATTGCTGTTACTATTATAAAACCTACCATTTTTTAAACTCCTCTTTCAATTGTTCTTTAAAATTATTAGCTAAATTTAAAACCATACCTTTTAATTTTATTTTTGCTTGTTCTAAATATTCAATTCTTTCTTGTTTTACTACTAGCTCTTGTCTTAAATCAAAAACATCATCTTTTAATTTTTCAATTAGTTCTTGTTGTTCTTGTTTAGTCATAATCTTTTAACCTCTTGTTAATTGCTGTTAAGCGCTGTTTTAATAAGCACTAGTTAAGGGCTAAACAAATAGCCCCTACTTAGTAATTATTATTTTGGACAGTCTTGTATAGCCAAAATTAAGAGTGCTGCAGCAAATATTAAACTTAACATTTTTTAAACCTCCTTTTTTATTAATGTAATGGATAAGATATATTTGAAACTTCTTTACTCCAACAAGCTCTACAGCTGCCGCAATGGCCTAGGTCAATCTTGCTTTTAGCTTTGTTTGGTTTATCAAGTTTCTTGAACTCATTAAATTCTAATTGTGTTAAAACTCTATTATCAATATTAGTTCTATAAGCAAGACACTCTTTACCAAAAATAGAGCTACCTTTTTTGTGGACAGTTGACGTATTAGCATAACCTTTAATTGGTTTATCGTCTATCATGGTTGCACTAACTCTAATACAAAGGTTGTCAGGAATAGCCCCAAACTTAGCTTTATAATCTTTTACAATTTTTGCCTCTCTTGTTGGCAACCAATGCTTTATTTGTGGAGTTCTGTTAGCTGTTAAGACAATAGCGTGTAACATCTCAACACTTTGTAAATCTCCACTATCAAACCAACGATGAAATTTTACATCTAGTTTCTTGCATATTCTTTCTATTTGAAACGCTACCATTTTAGCCCATAGCTCAGGGTTATCATTAATAAGCTTAACAGCTTTAAACAAATTGTTAGTCCAACCTTGATCAACTGAAGGTCTAAGCTTTTGAAGTTTTAAAGCATAGCATTTAGAACAAGTGCTATTCTCAACCTTAACAAGTTTACTTCCTACGTTGCAATGCTTTGCACTAATTGCAAAAGTTGAGCTTGGCATTTTAGTATTACCTTTTGAAACTTTACCCGATAATTCAATAGCTTTCTTTAATGTAAATTCATTATCCATTGTTAAACCTCCTCTTTAATAGTTGTTTTTGTAAAACTAGATAAGCAAAGATTTATTGCTTGTCTTATGTAGTCTCCGTTTTGCTCTCCTTTAATGATGTGCGTTTTGTCAAAAATATCATCATAGATTGTTCTATCTTTTTCAATTTCTTTTACCCAATCAAAAACATCTATATTTAATTTGTGTAATAGTCCTGACTTTATCGTAATTGCTATTGGCCAAGTGTGACAAATACCAACTACGTTTTCACTAGGTATTAATAATATATCTCCGTTTTTCATATCATCATCACATTGAGTACTATTATATGCTGTCTCTGTATCTCTAAAAGTCCAAACATTAACACCATTTAAGTTTCTAACTCCATACTCAGCCTGAGTTTCATTAAATAGCTGCCTTTGTAATGGATTAATCCAAGAACAATTTTTTGGTGTAAACTCTAAATTCATTTCTATATTTTTATTTTCCATTTGTTTTTCTCCTTACTCTGTGTGTTCTGCTAGTTTTAAATATAAAGCTCTAACTCTGCCAACTATTTCTGCGTTGTTTTCGTATTCTTCAGCTAAACCTTTTATTCTGCTTGTTATATAATATGTGTTTTGTGGGTAATCCTTAAAAGAGTGAGCCATATTATTATAATAGATTTCTGCGCTGTCTATTCTGTCTAATGCTGTTTGTAGTGTAACCATTTGTTTAATACTCCTATGTTTATAATGGTAGTCGCTTTGCCGAACAGAGGCTGTGATCGTCTCGTCTCTTATGTTCATATATAGAAAAGGCTGTCAAATACTTTATTAAAGTTATCCACAACTTTTTTATAGTTATCCACAACTTTTTTACATTTGCACAAAAATTAGGCACGTTTGCTTAAACATTAGGCAAATGAAAACTTTAGTTCTTGATTTGTTCTTTTGGTAATATGTTCATGTTTTGTTCTTAGTGTCAGTACGTTAATCCCTAGTATCAAAACAGCTGCAGCGCTGCTAATAGGGTGTAGGTTTATTGATAGGCTGCTAAGTGATTATATATCTCTTTATAAATGCAACAATTACAATTGATTATAATAATAATTGTTTAGAATTAAGTTAATTAATACTTTTTTGTTCTATAAAATTATAACTTTGTTCTACTTTGTTCTCGTTTTGTTCCCTGGATGTTCCCCCCTGCGAGCGCCACCTGGGGGTCTATGGTATACGTATACACAGAAATACACAGAAGGGGGATTTGGACTGTAAACCACTTTGACTATAGGGTAGTTATATCGACAAAGGGGGTAGTGTCAAATAATTATGTTGACATACCCTAAAATAGCTGGTATAACAGAGGCAGAGCCTTTTAGTTATAACATTAAAGTTTTAACAATCATTACATAACTTTAAAAAACATTATAACTATAAAGTTATAACTACACACTGTAGTAAACATTATTTAATTTCCTAGTAAAAAAGTGTTGACAATGAAAGATTCCAAAGTAAAACTATATCCATCTGAAAAGGTTATCGAAGATTTTTATGCTGCATTAGCCAGTAAAAATGAAAAGCGCCTTAGAAAGGTTCATATTCCTAAATCAGATGTGTTCTATATACGTGAAGCCATCTATCACAGAACTGGGAACCTCTACTCCCTAGACCACGTTGAACGCTCCATGTACCTCGAAGGACTCCTACGTCCTGATGAGGTGCTAGAACCTAAAAGACCTAGAGGGTATTGTTCCTATGACACCGATGATGTTAGATAGATGGAAGATATTACCACGACTAATGATGCTGACCATGACCGGCGTTTACATTCGCTGCGTAGAATGGGCTTTGAGTCTTGGACCAGAGTTGACAACACAACAGGCTTCCCTAATATCCGTGATTACAGGAGCGATGACTGGCAGTTTCGCCATTTGGATGAACGCAGAACGCTCAAACGAGAAAGAGGTAGACAGATGATTTCATATATGGTAAAATACCTTAAACGTATTTGGTGTGCAATACTAAACAAAAAATGCCACGAAGAATGTGACTGCACCGTAAAGAAAGATTAATATGATTGGAACGCTACTTAGTTCTGTATCGAGTTTAGCATCGTCCTACATCGAAGGCAAGACAGCCATACAAAAGGCTGAAGCCACGATTAGGATGAAAGAGGCAACAGGTGAGATAGACTGGGACTTAGCTGCTATGAGGGCATCTCAAGGCTCGTGGAAAGACGAATGGCTGACACTTTTGTTCAGTATTCCTCTAGTACTGAGCTTCATGGGAGAATGGGGCAGGGGCATAGTAGCAGACGGCTTTACAGCTTTGGCAGGTATGCCTCAGTGGTATCAGATCGCCTTAGGAGCTATCGTATCGGCTAGTTTTGCCACACGGTCTGCAAGCAAGTTGTTTAATATGAGGAAGAAGTGAACAAACAAGCTATACTTACTCACTTCTGTATGTTCGTGTTTGGTTGCATAGTAGTAGCTGTAATATTTTAAAATGGCAAAATGGAGTATCCCAATGTTTAAGTTATCGAGTAGAAGTCTAGGCAAACTAGAGGGTGTAAATCCTGTATTAGTGGATACTGTAAAACGTGCCATTGAACTGAGCAAGGTGGACTTTGGAGTTATCTTTGGAGTTCGTTCCCTAGAAACTCAGAAGAAGCTCTATGAATCTGGAAGATCACAGACGATGAAGTCTAAACACCTGATACAGCCTGACGGCACAGCACACGCTGTGGACCTTATGGCTTACGATGGTAGTGACCCAAGTTGGGACATCGTGATGTATGATGATATAGCAGACGCTATGAAAGCTGCAGCAAAAGAAACTGGCGCTAAAATTTGTTGGGGAGCAGCTTGGCAAATAGAAGATATAGCTAAGTGGGACGGCACTATGGAAGAAGCCATGAACGCTTACGTAGATTTACGTAGGAGTCAAAATAGAAGACCCTTCATTGATGGTCCTCACTTCCAATTGAACTAAGGAAAAACTAATGGCAGATAGTAAGGCAACAATAAAGAAGAAGATCACAGCTACACAAAATAAGATACGAGATGCTGTAGGAAAAGAGGGTAGTGTAAAAGTAACTAAGCCTCTGAGAGAAAAGCTCGGCAAACTATTTAAGGACGCTAAAACTGCAGGATTTACTACTACTGAAATAGATAAGATGAAATTTAGAGGTATGCCTAGCAGAGAGAAGCGAGCAGAAAAAGCAGCAACTGTTGGCAAACTAGGCGATATGGAGGATAGAAGAAGGTCAGATATTAAGTTTGAAAGGGATATGGAAAAAAGAGATAAGCCTTTTAGAGATGCTAAAAAACGAGACAGGGCTTTTGCCAAAGCTGTGGCAGCAAAAGGGGGATCAGGAAGCGATCCTACATTTTCTATATTTGAGATGATGGAAAGACCAGACGTAGTAAAGACTGGAAAGCTAAGTCGTACTAGATACAGTCCTATTACAGAGAAGTTTTCTCCAAAGTACAAGAAGAGCAACCCTCTTGGGAACAACAAAGGTGGCATAATAGACTATCGCAAAAAAGGTATGTTCAAATAATGAGTGGCGCACCCAAGCAAGTTAAGCTTCCTGCTAAACGTCCTGCCTTTATGTCGGAAAATAAGAAGACAGGCAAGACAGAGCGCAGTAATAGGTTTTTAAACTTTGTTGAGGGTGTCAAAAAATCGTTTGGTGGAGGTATAACAGACCCACACTTTAACGTAAAGGGAGGCAAACTCCGTCCTGACGTAAAGAAGGGTGGGTTTGGACTCAAATTTACCTACGAGTTTAAGAAATAATGACCAAGAAAGACCCAAGATTAGCTAGAGCAGGAGTGTCAGGGTTCAATAAAGCCAAGAGAACACCTAGTCACCCTACCAAATCACACATTGTGGTGGCTAAATCAGGGGATAAGATCAAAACTATACGCTTTGGTCAGCAAGGTAAGAAGGTAGGCCAGGTAAAAGGTACAGCAGGGGCTGCAAAGAAGGGCGAATCACAGACAATGAAGAACAAACGCAAGAGTTTTAAGGCACGACACGCTAAAAACATTGCAAGAGGTCCAATGTCGGCAGCATATTGGGCAGATAAGGTAAAGTGGTAGCATGAAAAAGAAAGTAGTAAACAAAAAGCCTAGCAAAAAACCTGCTTTTATAGTAATGATTGCTATTGGCGAGAAGAAAAAGAAGAAGACGAACAAAAAAGGGTAACGAGTGGCGTTTTTACAGAGTAACATCCCATACTTTAAGGCATGGGTACGAAGAGAATATACGTGTAATTTTGAACAGTATCATGGAGAGTTCTTACACGCAATGGTAATAGCCGTGACGAGTATGCCGAACAGATCCCTGAGTTTTCAGGTGATATTTACAGGATGCGAGTCGGATGATACAGATGAAGACAACGTACACGGTGGAGCAATGTGGGCTAGGATGCCCATCACAGCATTGGTTGGTGACACACCTTACGAGCAATGGCCGCAAGAGTTACCACCATACGTAGCACAACCTTGGGATTGTATGTCCCACGAACATTCGGTCTACGTTTTGAATAGAGCTACTCCTGCTCCTTGGATAGCCAAGATAGATGGAGAGTTCTACCCTGCTAAATACTATTTCACTGTAGACTATACAGACAGTGAGATAGCTGACGACCCTGCTCAACACAAACAAAGTCATGTGCTTGAGCTAATGGAGGCAGGGGAGTATACAGGTAACATCGTTGCGTTACCTAACAACAGAGTACGAGTAACACATCCTGCATGGTTTGAGACAGGAGAGGGAGCGCCAGACTTTAAGCCTAGCCAAAGGACGTTCCATTCAAAACAAGAGACTGAGTACGTTTGGGATACTCAACGAGTCTTTAACAATCTATATTCTAAGGAGAAATAAAATGGTAATGAAGAAAAAACCGATGAAGAAAAAAGGAATGGCACGAGGTGGTGCGATGAAAAAGAAAGGTATGGCTCGTGGAGGAGCTATGAAGAAAAAGGGTATGGCACGAGGTGGAGCTAAGATGCCAATGGCTAAAGACCCTAAGACAGGTAAGATGGTTCCGGCTTTCGCTATGGACGGCAAGGGTAAAATGGCGAAGGGTGGCATGATGAAGAAAAAAGGTATGGCTCGTGGTGGCATGAAAAAAGGCTACGCAGCAGGAGGCATGACACTTACTAAAATCAGGGCTGCAGCCAAGGCTAAAGGTTACAAAGTAGTCAAGGCATAAGCATGGCTAAGTCAACTGTTAACAAAGCAGGAAACTATACCAAGCCAACCATGAGAAAAAATCTGTTCAGTCGCATAAAGGCAGGTTCTTCTGGTGGTAAGCCAGGACAGTGGAGTGCTAGAAAAGCGCAGATGTTAGCCAAGCAGTACAAAGCTAAGGGTGGTGGCTATCGCTAAAGACCCAAGGCTAGGTACAGGCAAAAAGCCAAAAGGTTCAGGACGCAGACTTTATACAGATGAAAATCCAAAAGATACCGTTCGTATAAAGTATGCGACTCCTGCTGACGCAAAAGCTACGGCTAGAAAAGTAAAGAAGATAAAGAAGCCCTATGCTCGTAAGATACAGATACTTACAGTGATGGAACAAAGAAGTAAATACGGAGGCAAGCCCCAACAAGCAGGAATAGCGAAGAGGGCGAAGCAACAACTAAAGGCAAAGCATGGCACTCGCAAAAAGTCAACGTAGTCTAAAATCTTGGAGCAAACAAAAGTGGAGAACAAAGAGTGGTAAGCCCAGTAGCAAAACTGGGGAACGCTATCTTCCTGAAGCTGCAATCAAGGCTCTATCACCCTCAGAGTACGCAGCGACAACTAGAGCTAAGAGAAAAGGCACAAAGGCAGGGAAGCAATTTGTTAAGCAACCAAAGGGCATCGCAAAGAAAACACGAGCGTACAGGAAAGTTAAATAAATGGTAAAAGCGTGGTTTATAGTAGCAATAATGACAGGAGTATATTCAGATGGAACAAAGGATATATACGTATTCCAACACCCATCAGATCATGGACACTTCCATAACGCTTCTATGTGTCAAAAGTATATAGGGGATAATCCCTTTAAG
>Ga0208157_1000285_pt1 | contig 30554 bp, 22 predicted proteins | sample 5_EtaG_FD_184077 | JGI IMG/M metagenome (GOLD analysis project Ga0208157, IMG submission 184077) | Marine viral communities from the Subarctic Pacific Ocean - 5_ETSP_OMZ_AT15132 metaG (SPAdes) (version 2) | ecosystem: Environmental > Aquatic > Marine > Oceanic | place: Pacific Ocean | collected...
AAGATTATAAAATGTAAATATTGCTCTTTTCATAATCCATCACTTACTTTTACATACAAATTACCTGACACCACATATCTCGGTTCCTCTAAGGGTAATTGTCTGCTTCGATGAGCCAACCAACCAGGAAATATAATCCATGTGTTCTCTATTGGTAAGATTTCTTGCATTCTTGTTCCATGAGCCTCTGACTTTCTTGGGTCATGAAACTCTGTTCCTCCAGATCTTCCATCACCAGGATCATGGAGATAATATACACCAGCAAGAAATGTGGGATTATGATCGTGCCAAGGATTAGTTTCTGTATTGTTTAACGACTTCCATCCTTTATATACCCATGCACCTGACCCCGTGAACTCAAGTGCCTCTTGATTAGAACAAAAACTATCTACCGTCCCAAGATAGTTCCTACATGCCTGATAGAATTCTTCTCTTAACTTCTTCCAAACAGGTGGTGCATCATCTCGGAATAACATTACATGAGTTTGATACTTAGGTGTTAAGTCATTATCAGTATACATCTTCTGCTCTATCATCCAGTCAGTGCAAGCCATCATCTCTTGCTTGTCCTGAGGTGTGATGGATGGACACTTACTCCTTACTATATGAGTAGGGAATAAATCATATGTAATTGTTTCAGGTGGATTTACCATTCCCAGTTCTCCATCATTTCGTATAGTTTATCTATAGTCTTATCCCAACTATTATACTCCATTTGCTGTAATACTACAACATTATCAGGATACCATCTCATATTCTTTGTTTCCCATGTTATATATCCTAAGAGTGGAGGAAGAACTATCACTCTTGCTCCCATTGCACCAGCTAAGTGAGCAACAGAGGTACAAGAAGTAATAATTAGATCAGACTCTTCAAAGATGTCATAGGTATCATTCCATGTCTTAATACTTGGAGCAAGATCCCAGACATTTGAATTCTTTGGTAAATCACTATCTTCCATCTGCACTGAAAATAACTGTCCAAACTTTTCAAGTCCTAGCATTTTCTCTACAGGGATACTACGAAACTGCTCATGTTCAAACTGAGCACTTCCTTTCCAACGAATACAAATCTTCTTCCGACCATTGGCAACCTTATTCATCTCTGGAACAGGATTTGCTCTTCTCTTAAAGTAAGGGAAAGTCACCCCTTCCATAGGATCATTGAGTCCTAAGAAGTAAGGAGCTGACATCGCAGGAACATACTTATCCCACTGGGTCTTTGCTATCTGTTCGGGTTCATATAAATTTTGAAATCCACATGATCCTAACAAAGGCATCAATGCTTTAGGAGTGAAGATCTTTACCGTCTTACAATACTTCTTAAAGTGTTCTACATAACGAACAAATATCATTCCATCACCCAGACCACCTTCAAGATAGAAAGCAATCGTATCTACTGTCTCACCATTCCATCTGTACTGTTCACCTATATTATAATTACTCCTCAGTATCCACTCATGACCCCATACTCTTAATTCATCTATCGCACCTGCACGAATATACTTATAACCCTCCTGAAACTTATCCTCTGCTAATAAATGCCATCCATAATTAAATGAAGCACGTACATTGGTATCTGCAATCGGTGCTAAGAGTTTTCTTGTTTGATTTAATTTACCTTGGGATGTCATATACAATCCCAAATCTACCATATAACCCTCATTATTTTTCCACTTTTTAGGAAGAGATCGAAGAATGGCCTCTGCTTCTGGTGCTCTTTCTAAGTAATAAAGAATCTTTGCTTTATGTATAAGAACCGTCTCACTAGGAGTTACTTTCTCTATACATTTAAGTGCCTTACTATAATTCTTTTCTTCATGATGAATACCTGCCAAGAGAAACATTAATTGCTCATCTTTTTCTTTTCTTAAATATGCAATGGCAAGTTCTCGTGCCGCAGGAAATTCCTTTGCCTCAAAAAGTTCATGAATAAGTTGTGGAATCATTTTTTCAATCCAAGATTAGGTCTGCCATCAAATACTCTATCCTTAAACTCACCCTCTGAATCAACATAATGCATAAAGAGTTGATACTGTAAATTACCTTCAAACTTATCTCTCCAGTGTTCTAACTCAGTTCCATGATAAACCACCATGTCTCCCTCGTCAAGTGGAACCTCATGACTCTTGCCAGCATAATCCTTTATCCATATAGGCCAAGGTTTTTCATACTCTCCACCCAAACATAAAGTCACTGAGTATTGACACTCTGGACGATCACTGTGTATTTTTAAATCAGATCCATTCTTATATATTCTTGCATAGGTATATTGTGGTATGAGATTCTTCCCAACTATTTTAGATATATCCTCGGTGGACATATACATTGCCATATCAAATGCAGGATCTCCATAAACACAATGAGAATCAGGAACTTGTTTATCCCCTCCTAACTTATCATTCTGTGCTATAAGAGTGAAGTAATTACGAAGAAATTGCGAAAAATAAGGAGTAACATATCCTTTAATTTTTTGGAATCCCTGGTCTTGGAATAGTGTCATAAAGATTTTTCTGAGTTGCAACCCAACTTACTAATGTATATCTATGTCCCCATGTCACTGGATGCACCTTATGTGCAAAATCTTTATAAGATGGGAATGCTATCATCATACCCTTTTTAGGTTTAATTGTCAATCCAAGATCACCAAATTCTAACTCTCCTCCACCATACTGATCATTCAGATAAAAAAGAAATGAAACATCTCTGTCCATACATTTTTCCCATTGACGAGTTTCATAATTAAATGATTCTCCATCATTATGTGCTTTATAATGACCACCTACAGGATAACCAAGAAACTGAACAGGTTCATATGATTTAAATTGACAATTATATTTCGGTGCTACTATATTTCTAAAACATTCTGCAACAGCCTGTTCAAGGTTTTTTGCCATTTGCTCCGTTATATTATACCATAAAGTATTACGTGCTTCTAAATTTGTCTCACCTCCCTCCACTTTATCATTAATAATAGTGGCCTGCGAAATATCTTTTGTGTTATTTGTAAGTAACATTATCTCCTCAATATGTTTTTGAGGAATAACGTTCTCCTTGATAATAATCAAGTCATATGGATTGTGTAAAAGCATGATAAAGTGATTTCGATTATTTAGTTAGAGTTTATAAAGTTATCATTGACGAGGTAGCTTGAGCTCCTGCATTAACCTTGTTTACCCATCCAGTGCCTGGTACTTGAGTTGGAGATGAATAGAAGGTTTTATCATTTAGTCCTAATCCTCCTACACTATTATATCCCCATGACCAGAGTGTTCCATCCGTTTTTGTTGCAAAACTAGAGTATGCCCCCAACTCTACTTGATTCCAATTAGTACCAGGTATTTGAGTGGGTGATGAACGTGAATTAGCATTACCACCAGCACCAGTCTCATTAAGTCCTAATTGTCCCTGATTATTCCATCCCCATATCCATAATGTTCCATCAGTTTTAACAGCAGCAGCCGCCCTAAAGTGACTACTAAATTTACCAGATGCTGATGGCCAACTACCAGATATTTGAACTGGTGATGATTTACTCTGAGTATCATTCTGTCCTAAGGTTCCTCTACCATGATATCCCCATGACCATAAATCAGTTGTACTTTTCCACCCAAAACCAGTTGAAGCGTTATTAATATCAATTTTAACCCAAGTACCAGGCATTTGTGTTGGTGAAGATCTAGATGAAAATTGAGATTCATTCAATCCTAGTCTTCCATTAGAATTATCTCCCCACATCCATAATGCTCCATTCGTTTTAAGAGCACCTATATTACTATAAGCCATGGAAGCAGAACTCCAGTCAGTACCAGGCACTTGTGTTGGTGATGATTTTCTAGAATTGCTTGGTGCATTTTGCCCTAATACTCCATAATCATTCTTTCCCCACAACCATAGTGTTCCATCACTTTTAAGAGCACCACTAGTTGTAGTGCTGTTTATATCAATGATACCAGACCATGTAGTACCAGGTATTTGCATTGGTGATGACTGATTAACAGACTCAGCATTATGTCCTAATATTCCCCAACTAGCAGCTCCCACTGACCATAATGTGCTATCAGTTTTACGGAACAGTGAATGATTACCTAGAGTTGCAATATTATCTGCATCCCATGTAGTACCAGGTAATTGCATGGGTGATGAACGATTTACTTTATCAATAATACCTAGTTGTCCATAATTATTCTCTCCCCATACTAATAAAGCAGAAATACCATCATAACCCCAGATGCCACCTTGATTTTGTTTATTATAAACCTCATCGAGGCTCCATACACCTTGTTCCTTATCGGTTATAGCCATAGTTTATGAAAACTCATAACGATCTGATAAAGCAGTTGGATTATAATATCCAACTTCTACATCCTCTGTGTTACCAACTCCTATGGTTCTTTCTCCAATTTTTTCATTAGTATGAATACCAGCAAGTGATTCAAGTGCTTTTGCCACAGTTGAAGTATCGATACCTGCTATTATACCATCTATTCTATCAGAGTACAACCCACGAAGTCCAGTAATCTTTGCTTCTTTGGTAATATATGCCTCATGATTAGCCTTAATCTTAGCAGCAAGAGTTCCTACAGTAGTTCCACGATAGAATGCCTCTGTAGTTAATCCTGCATTTGGTGTTGCACTACTAATAAATGCAACGGCTGCATCATACTTATATCCTGATGCTGATGCATAAACACTATCAGCATATGTTCCTAATTCTTTTTTACGCAAGTCTAATTCTTGCTCATATGCCACAACCTTCCATGTTCTTACAAATTCATCAATCTTCCCATAAATATCGGTTATCCATTCTGCATCTGTGATCTCATGTATATGATTACTAGGGTCAACAGTTACACTATCATCAGCAGTTCCATACTTATATTGTCCCCAATCAAAAGTCTCTGTTAATCCACTAAGATTAGGATTAGTAGCACCATTTTTTGGTTTGGCATTAGCTTCCGATACACCAGTCACGGAATCTACTTTTATCCATTTAATATTTTTGGCCATGGTCGCTCAGTTACTTCTTTCTTTTATTTATTTATATGAATGCTTTATAGTTGTTGAATACCTGAACTTTGAAAGTAAGAAGCAGTCGCATCAACCCAGTTAGTTCCTGGAATTTGAGTCGGTGATGAATATTTTATTAGATTATTCGTTCCCAAAGATCCTCTCTCTTCATATCCCCATCCCCATAATGTTCCATCAGTTTTAACCCCAAAACAATAGCTAAAACCAACACTTATTTTACTCCAATTCGTATTAGTTCCTACTTGAGTGGGTGATGAAAGGTAGGCATTTGCTGTATTAAGTCCCAATGATCCATTTAGACCTGCCCCCCATCCCCATAATGTTCCATCAGTTTTTATTGCCATACAGCCTTCACCATTACCCGTATCACATGCACTCCATGTAGTACCAGGTATTTGAACTGGGGATGAACGTGCTGTTCTATTATTTTGTGCTAATTCTCCATTATTATTATGCCCCCATGCCCACATTGTTCCATCAGTTTTGAGTGCAATACCTAAGTTTGGACCAAAGGCAACAGTGCTCCATGTAGTACCAGGTACTTGAGTTGGTGATGAATAGTTTGTTCTATTATTTTGTCCCACTTGTCCATTATAATTATATCCCCATGACCATAATGTTCCATCAGTTTTAATAGCACCAACAACAGGGGTTGTTCCATAACCCGATAAATCATCAGCGACGATATTCCAATTCGTATCAGTTCCTATTTGTTTTGGTGAGTCATACTCTGTTTTGTTATTATGTCCCAGTTGTCCCTGTCGGTTATCACCCCATGACCATAATGTTCCATTCGTTTTTGTGGCGAAAGCACCATACAGGAATGAATTAACAGATTTCCAATCATCTCCTGCACCTACTTGAGTTGGTGATGATTTATCTTGTTGACTATTAATTCCTTGTTGACCTCTATTATTTCTTCCCCATGTCCACAAAGTTCCATCACTTTTAATTGATTTAGCCTGATAACCTGCGTTAGTAACATATGTACCCCATGTAGTACCAGGTATTTGAGTTGGTGATGAACGATCATCAGTATTACCTCCTGGCCCTTGATTCTGTCCCAACTGACCAAATCTACCATGTCCCCACATGAATAATTTATGTGTTGTGGTATCATAAGACCACTCACTTGCAAGTTGCTTATCCCTTACCTCCTGTAAGTCCCATACACCTTTTTCAGTAGCTGCCATGATTCAGTCCTCCTTATGATACGATCTGTGAACCCGATGCAGTTATTTCTAATCTATCTGCTTGGTTTGCATATGCTCGAAGTTTATATCCCGTTGCAAGGTACTTGGGTTGCTCACAAATCTCAACTGTTGAATCAGCAGGAATCACCATATCATATACGAGATATGATTGAATATTATTACTTCCATCTGTCCATGCTACTCTTGCTTTTACGTCATTGGTTCCATCATTGTTACAAAGAAGAATACTCTGAACAACAGAAGGATAAGATGATGAAGTATAAAGATCAGTCAATGTAGCACCAGAAGAAAGTGCGATCTGAGCATCCCAGAGAGCAGTATCTTCTTTTTCCTCTACAATAATGGTTGCTTCTAATGCAGATCCTGAACTTGCTTGGAGTTCAATTGTTTCACTTGGGCCTAGAACTTTTGGTTGCTTGAGCAATTCAACTGCTGAACCTGCAGGAACTGGTATCGTATGTGCGAAGGAGAAGTTCGTTTGCATCTCTCCACTTATACTAACCTCAGATGCACTGATATTACATATATGAATAGAGTGAACCACTGTTCGGATAGTAGCAGTTGCACTTGCAGTGTATGCAGTTGCCATTGATGCCGTAACATCATACTGAGTCGCACCACTGATACTGGTGTTAAACAGACCAGATCCACCAGCAGCAATACCAGTAAGTTGTGAACCGTCACCAATGAAAGTTGTGACACCAACAGCAGATCCAACAGTTGCACCTGTTCCTACAGCATCCTTAGTGAAGATTACATTTGCAAAGTTTACAGAGTCTCCAAATAGAGTAGATGCGACATTACTATTTGTTTGAACAGCATTACCCATGTATGCGTGGCTGGAACACTGATAATGCAGCACCTGTGGTGTGCTATCAGTAACAACTATCTGAGTGTATGCACCAGAGTTACCAGGAGTTCCACTGGTTGTGACGTTTGTAGTATATGCAGTGGTTTTATCAGCCTCTAGATAAAATCTTAGAGGATGACCATCATTACTTGAATCAGCCTGATCAAATTTATATGTTCTGCCTGGTGTTAATGTAAGGAAGGGAGTATAGATAGAGTCTATGAGATACTTATTACTACTACCTGTTCCATTATATCTTGCTGAACTATTAGTAGAATCTACAGTAACAGTGAAAGTTACAGTTCCACCAAAGGATGCACTCAGTGCGTTAAACTGTGCGATGTTGTCGGCAACCGTAATACCCGTTCCAACTGTGGCTACCTTAAGAACGTTGTTATGATAGAGTTCTACGGCTCCGTTACCAAATGCTTTTATACTATATTCACTAGTTTGAGTTTGAATAAAAACATCATCAGCAGCTCGAACATATATATCTTCTCCTGTATCTGCGGCATTTAGTATTAGAGAGCCAGTTCCCTCATGTTTTATATAACTATTAGCAGAATCGTGATAAATCTGTAAATCTCCCGAAGCTCCAAACTTTGCTTTAACACTATCAGTTAATGATAAAGCAGTTCCAACTGTGACTATTCCAGCAGTTACAACGCCACCAAGAAGTTTTGCCTCAGTGCTTGTAATAATATTATCTGTAGATGCAACACCAGTTAGTCCTGAACCATCACCAGTAATAACACCAACCACTGATATACCACTAGGATTGACTTCTAGTGATTTGGTTCCACCAGCAACAATGTTTACATGATCAGCAGCAGGTTGAATTAAACCAGTGTTTGGATCACCTGTAAAGAATATACTTGCTTGTGAAGTTGTACCACCAGTGTATCCAATCGCACCAAAAGCATTATCTCCATACTTACTTAAAAACTTACCACCCTGATTAAATGGAGAGGCATCTACCCATTGATTACTACTTCCATCAGTATAGTAGATGAATAGAGATGCAAGAGTTGAGTTGTACCATAAGTCACCATTAGATGGTGCTCCAGGAGCACTATCAGAAACGGTCACAGTGGCTCCACCACCCCCACCACCTTGAATAAAGATGGTAGCAATACCTACATCAGTATTAAACAATACCGTACTGACACCTGAACCAACAAAGTTGACTTGAGTAAATCCATATCCAACTAATCCACTTGCACCTAGTCCATCACTACCAGTGCTTCCAATACCAATTCCAAGTCCTTTAAGTTGAGAACCATCACCAATATAAGTTATAACTCCTACAGCTCCTCCGATTGTTGCTCCTGTTCCCACTGCATCAGGGGTAACAATTAAATTAGCAACGGTACTAACACCTGTATAATTTAGATGAGTACCTGTTGCTCTGGTTACAATACCAGTAGGAATATTTGCAGTTGTTATTACATCTAAACTACTTACAGTAGCAACTCCACTAATATAAAGTTCACTTAACGTCCCTAAACTAGGTATCGTTGTGACACCTGTGATATTTAAATTACCTACCTGTGCATTATGAGCCACCACCGTGGTAACGATACCTGTTGTACCTTTCAGAGTAGGAATCGTACCTACACCTGTTAAGTTTAAATTGGTCGCTCCTATTCCACCTATGACATCCAGTTCAGTACTTGGAATAGTACTTCCAATACCAACTTTATTGGTCGATGCATCAGCGAAAATAAGATCGGTATCTACTTCTAGGCCGTTCTTTACTACAAAATTCTTATTTACAGCCATTTTGGGTTCACTCTCCCCCGTTATTTTTTATTATTTATACTGCTTCAATCTTAATGACACCTACTTTTCTGGTATTACCACCAAGAGTTCCTGTAGCACTTCCTAGACCATCAAATCCAACTCCTCCTCTATTAATAGTACCACCTAAAGCACCTCCACCTCCACCAGCACTACCACCAACACCACCATTACCACCATTAAATTGATAGTTTACTCCTGCCTTATATCCTCTGATAACTGTAGAATTGTTAAAATTAGCAGTCTTTTGACCATCCTTTCCTGTAAAGAATGTTGTTGATCCAATAGATGCACAAGGTGCAATTCCCTGAGTCTGCCAAAAATCACCAATAGTACATGCAGAAACTCTGCCACCAGTGGTTGCCGTTGTATTTACATTTCCACTGGTTCCAGCATAAAATCCTTCATTTGTCAATGTAGGGTTTGCTCCGATACCACCACCAGATCCTGCTGTAGGGAAATTACCACCACCGCCACCACCAGATCCACCACCACATGCGACTAATAACTCACCTCCTTTATAGAAGAATGATCCACCCCCACCTGCACCATTATTCTCACTAGGAGCAAATCCACCTGATGGCCATATTGCTGCACCTAAATTAGCAACATACTCTTGACCCTTTTCAAGTGTTAAATTAAACGTGCTCGTTCCACCATCCTTTCCTGTCTGCAAAGAACCATCCTCTCCTGCAGCAGCCTCTAATGTTATCTTAACACTTACATCATCCTCTGGTGCATAGATTGAATATATTCTATTCCAATTAGATGTAACGGCAATACCCGTTTGATCAGGGATTATTTCAAGGTCTTCATCTACTAAATCAACTTCTTGAGTGCTATGTAAGGTAGCATTCACATCGAACTCTTCAATATAAAGAATCTTTCTTGCAGTAGAACTTACAACATTAAAGTCAACTGTATTAGAATTCAATGGAGAATTAGATGCAGTTGGATGAGATACCACACATCTAATCGTTGATACTCCCACCGTAGCAGAAGAAATAGTGAGAGAAGTAGTTGCTGATCCTGCAACAATAGTACTATCAGTTAGATCACTACCATCTTGTTGCCATCTATAAGCAAGATTATTGATTGTTCCATCTGTGACTGTAGCCGCAATACCAAAGGATGCATTTGCATCTGTAACAACTGTGGCAATGCCTGGTTGTGTAGTGATAGAAATAGTTGGTGCAACACCTAATGTAACAGTATTAGAATTTAAAGGTGCATTGAGTGCATTAGCCGTAGATCTTGCTGTCCCTGCAGTAATAGGACCACTGCCATATGCAGAGGCAACATAACTTGATTCAAGATAAAACTGCCTTCCACTATCATCAGGATCAACCAGTCCTGTGAGAGTGAGAGTTGTTCCTATTCCAACCTCTGCAGTGGATGCAGATCCTATCGCACCCACCCCTATCTCATACCACTGATAAGAAAGATGTCCTGTTCCTACTGGAGTTGATGTTACAATTCCAGTAAAACTAGCAGTTGATTCAACAGTTGTAATCCCTACTGGTTGCTCTAAGAAAGAAAGAGTAGGACCATTTAAATCAAGGCTAGTGGGAATACTTGAAAATATCTGAAATCCTATCATGCGAAGTTTTGTCCTCCTACTACACCATAAAGTTCTGAACCGCCATCAAATGTCATGAATGAATATATGTCCGTCTTGGATGCAGTCTGAGTAACTTCAGGCAGCACACCTCCACCAGGAAATAGAACTGGAATTGTTGATCCCCCACTATCTTTAAATGTAGCAATACCCACAGAGTAACCTGTACTATCTTGTGTAATTTTGATTGTAAATGAGGTTGACTGTGTTGGAGGATTGACAAGTTTAAAGTTATCAACTGCCTCATCTACAGTCAATGTAAATGATTGTGCAACAGATAGATCAATAGTTACCACTCCACTTGAGATATCAAGATCTTGTACAAATTGCGAATAAGTCTTAAGTTTAGTTGAACCTTCAAGATCTATATCTGCTCTTGGGACTAATGTTCCTAGTCCCACACTTGCTGCTGTGATGGAAGACGCTGTTCCCACATTCAAACGAGTAGCAGTTATGATTCCCGTTACTATGTTACTGGAGGAACTATTCAAGTTATAAGTGGTTGCACTAAGTGCTCCACCAACTTGTAAGTCCTTAGTAGTTGTGAATCCTGCGAAGACTGCGTTGTTTCTTACATTTAGAGCCGTGGTTCCTATTCCAGTGATACCCACATCTAAAATAAAGTGTGGTTCAGAGTTACCAATACCAAATCGTTTTGTTGCTGCTAGGATTGGAGCATAACCAGCAGAATTACCTGAACCAACATTCTCCAAGAGACTATCTGTTGGAAGATTATTCAATCCAGAACCATCACCCTTGAAACTAGTAGCAGTTACGATACCAACGACATTTACATTACCAATTGCATGGAGTTTATATCCATTGGCAGTAGTTCCAATACCAACACCAGTTCCATCTACTGAGAATAAAGAGGATGCAGAACCAACCTGAAGTGTATTTAAACCAGGTGATGTGGTTCCAATACCTAACTGATCGAAAACTCCAATATCAAGTGTCTTCGATAGACTTACATTACCAAAGCGATACCAGTCATTATCTGTGGTATAAATCCAACCACTGTAACCACCCTTAGTAGGATTAGCAAAGTATGTAATGTCACCAGGATTACCAGCAAGAGAAGGAGTAGAAATACCAATCGTCTGCTTTCTGGAAACAGTTGCATCACCCTGTAAGAATAATGATCCTGCCTCGATACCTTTACTTGATGTTGATGTAAGTTTGTTGTTAAAGACTACTGGACCATCAAACTCAGAGATAATGTTTGCATTCGGGCCACCTTCAACTCTTAGTGATCTACTGATCGATGCTTCAAGTGGTGTCAGAACATCAAATCCGATATTGATTCCTTGCTCGGTTGCATCCTCACCAGTTGTGGTAGGAATAGGAGCATCAAATACTTCTTCTTGTCCTGTTGCAGAACTTACTTTCTTATTACCAATATAGAAGTCACCAGCATCATTCATACCAGTATAAACATTCACACCACCATCTTTCTTCGTGGATTGTGATAGTAATTCCTCTTGAGCAGAAAGACTTCGATCTTGCTTCTCAGGAAGTGCAGTGGAGTAATTTCCTGGCCCAAATCCTACATATTCAAATGTTTGACCTGATGCACGAATAATAGAGTTTCTTCTAAATTCAACGGGACGGGTTTTAATTCTTGTTACTACTGAATCAACTAGATGAGTAGCAGGTTCTGTTCCTTGAACTCCTCTGAATACTGTAAGAGGATTTCCTGTTACAGTTGTCTTAACCCTTAGAATCTCAGAACCAATTTCTAAGTAATCACCAATGTTAATATCAAGATTATCAATCCCTGTTATAGAGATACTTTCTGTAGATTTAGTGGCAATAGCAGCAGAAAGAGTGGTTGTAATACCTGCATATTCTGAAACTTGTCTACCCGCAAGGTTCTCATTGTCAACAGAGACATTACCACCAGCAGATGCATATCCAAACTTATAGGCAAACATCGTGCCATCAGCATCAGGAGCCGTAGTTCCCACACCGATGTTTACATTGAATGAAGTTTGACTGTTGACCTTCTTAACAATAAAGTCACCACGATACAATGATCTCTGAGATCCACCCAACTTAACCTTATTATCAACACTCAAACCATGTCTTTGTGCCGTGGTAACAACACCAACTCCAGTTGCTTTATTAAAGTTAAATGCACTTACATTTAATGCTTGACCAGTAACATAGGCAGTCGCAGAAGATGTATTTGTTACTCCAAGTCCCGTCGTATTCGTGACTCCAATCGTGGCGGCTGATGCTACCTGAATTGCTCCAGTGGATCCTTCTGCAATACCTGTAATTCTATAAAGACTATTATATGAGTGATTACTGTCAGGTACAATACCCTTGAGTTCAATCGTATCACCTACGTTATCATATATTGAAGTAACGGTAACTATACCAATAGTATGAGTTGCACCTGTAGTGGCAACACCAACAACATGTAAACTATCACCTAAACCATAAGCACTACCTCCATCCATCACTTTGGCAGCAACTATGTTACCAGAAGAGTTAACTTGAATTCTACCTGTTGCAAAGTTACCTTGAGTTGATATACCACCTGAAGAAACAAACTTAGCATTATAAAGGAATCCAGCAGTTCCATGACCATAGTTTGTACCACTACTTGCGATACCCACTGTAGTCATTCTATTCAATCCATGACTAATGGTGGTAAAGATGGTGTGAGCAGTACCAGCAGTATTTGAAGTAACATCGGTAATTCCCATACCAATATTAAAATCAAATATTCCTTCATCAATAGTTTCTTTGGTAATACTATGTTGAAGTTCATCAATTACAACCTGACCAACAGGAGTTGGAACCGCATAGGATGAAGCCTCTTGAGGATCTGATACAGGATTATCTCTATTAAGTTGAGGATAAAGATCCTGAATTGGTTGAGAAAATCTTTCAGTAGAGAAAGGACTTGCAGTTGGTTTGTTAGATGAATTAACTAAGAGTAAGTGATAAATTCCGTCTTGACCTCCAGAGATATACTCTTGAATTTGCTGAGATCTATAAACTTGGAAGGTTCCAGCATACTTTTTCTGAGTAAAGGTAGGAAGACTGGTGGTTCTAGAATCAATGTTGTTAGTCATTGTTCCAGGCCCAGTGCTACTTGTAATAGTTACAGTAAACTCTCTAGCACTACTGATTCCTGTGACATTAAATGTGCCATTGAATCCTGAATTTGCAGTTCCTACTGGGTTCTCCGTGCTGACAATATCCTTAATTTCAACTTGAGATCCAGTCTTTAAACCATGAGGAAGTTCTGAGATATAATGACCAGTATTATCTGACCAATAAGCATTTGCAAGGAAGCTAAAGTTTCTTTGCTCATCCTTGTTTGCTAAACTGACTGTAGTAGGACTAAAGTAAGTTTGAACTTCGGTATCGCTTGCACCTGTTACATCACTTGATTCTTGTAAAATATAACCATCTACAGGAGGACGGGCAGATGTAATTCCACTACCTGCAGGAATCACATAACGAGCTCTGTAGACGGTATCAATAATATTTCTTGTATCAGGTTGTCTTTCAATAAATGTTCTTGGAGTTGCCTCTCCTAAAGTGGTTGATCCCAGTCCAACAATTGTAGAGAAAATATCATTGTCGGTAGCAGCAGTTCCAACAGTTACATACCATTGACTTTGATCACTATCAAATTGTATTGGATGGCCAATATCTCCTGCAATCTTATCCGATACTCTACTTTCAACATGAAGAATACCACCCTTATCATTAAATGCTATTCCTACAGGGGTGCTATTATTGGCATCATTTAATGTCTGAGCGATCTTAATCTGATTAGCATTTATCCCTGTTGTAATCGCAAAATATACAGCATTATTGTTTAATCTATCAGGAAGATGACCATTCTCTGCAATAACACGAATACTCTCACCCTGTAAGAAGTTATGGTCTTCTGTCAGAGTAAAGGTGGCATCTGTAGTTGCTTCACTATCTACACTATTAATACCAGCTACTGATCTTCCAACTTGGAATCTCTTTCTAAAAGAAACTTGAGTGTCATCGAGTTCAGTATCAGGCATCACAATACGTGCCGAATGCTGATTAGTTGTTCCTGTAGAATCAGGAATCAAAACATTTAATTTATCATTCTCTTTTGCACCAACTCTATAACCCTCAATGACACTACTTGGTTTTACATCTTCATTAGTCTGATTATAAAGATATAAACGACTAGTTGATCCAACACCAACAGCAGACCCAGTTGTATTAACATCAACTGCGTCATATTCGATTGCTATTGTTGATGATTCAATTTCTTTTGGTGGAATAACATGAGTGATATATCCAACATCATCTCTTGCAAAAGCATCCTTTTTAAATCCTTCAGAGACTAATGATTTTGCACCAAAGTTAGAGTTGGAGTTAGTAACAGATAAGTCACCACCAGTTTCAGATAGTAAATGTTGAGCATATCCAATCGCAAAGACAGATACTATTTGAATAACAGAATCATTACTTGCTTTAATATGGAAGTTTCTATATGATGGTTTATAAATCGCCAAAGAATCAGAATTTATATTATCATTTCCTGCAAACGTACTGTCTTTATATTCTCCACTATCCTTGTCATATTTCACAAAGGCATTATTATCCTTCTGTAGACCAATACCTGTGTACTGTGCCACAACCATAGATTTAAAGCCTGTGGCCTTGCTTCCATCAGCATGAAGACCACACATACCAAATACAGATCTTAATGATATGTTAAAGATATATGGAGAGGCAGATGTAACAGTATCAATTTGAAGATTAACACTTGAACCAGTTACTGTTGGTAGAGGATTTATAGGAGCATTTAATACCTTATATTTAAACTCTGTGGTTCCAGAGGAGTCAGTAGTAAGAACATCACTAACCACAAAGTTTCCACTATAACCATCAGCAGTGATTCCTTCTAACTCGAATGCAGTATCTACATCTAATCCAGAAAGAGCAGTAGATAATTCAACGGTAATAGTGGTGGATGTGGTTGATCCATCTCCTGCTTTAATACTAGAAATACCAGATGTACCACCTAGAGGACCAACAATTCTGAATTCATTAACACTAGGTTGAATGTCAAGACCTGATGAAGGATAATCTGGTTCAATCTCTCTACCAGATGAGGGGCCATATGCAAGACCGACCTTTTCATAATAGATGTCCAGATCAGTTCTTGCTGCATCAAAATCAGAGATGAATGCATCATTAATCTTTACATCATTCACACCATCAGCATATTCAAATACTGTTAGTTTGTGATGAGAAAAGTTAGGAACAAATCTATTATCAGTGTAGTCTTTATATACAGATCCATTTGGGTTACCATCAAAAACGGTAAACTGCCACATGTAACAAGCACCTGTTAACCTGAAAATGGCAGATCTTTCAATATTGTTATTTTCAGGATTAGGAACATATCTAGGTCTTATCTTTGTCTTTCTTAAATCTAGTCCAACGATAGATGTACCACGGGGCATAATAACTCCCCCGTAGACACTATTCATCTTATAAAGAGCATTATTATCTGTGCTTAAATCATAATTTGTAGTAAGAGACCATGCAGGAAAATCATCTGATGTAGTGCCATCTCTCAGTCTATAGTTATCTGCTCCATCAGGAATCCATCCAGGCCTGTTATCTATAATGTGTTCGCCAGGATAAAGAAGAATGGTAGTCTTACCAAATCTATCATTATCTAAACCTTTCTGATATGAAAATCTAGCTGCTTCAATAAGAGCTCTTTGAATGGTTTTAAATGGACGAGTTAATGAATTTCCTTGATTCTCAATACTGTCTGTCGCATCCAAATCATTCGGATTTACATACAGAATATTGCCACGAACATTCTTGAGGAAATTATCTAGACGACTGAGAGGCATCTTATTTGCACGATAAGTTCTATTATGACTTATTTATCAGACTAAGGATTGGTATATGAGAGCATATCCTCTGGACAGTTCTCACGTACAAAATGCAACACATTCATAAACTCTTCTACAGTCTCACACTCTACTGTTCTTGCCTCTCCTTCATCTGAATATAGGTGTACTTTACGTTGAAGTGTATCCACAACACAACTGGTGAGGCAATCGTCTTCCATTGTAAACCTTATAATGGTCTATCTAGTATACCAGATCTACTTCTCTTTGTCAAGCAGGTCACCAACGACCATATAATAGCAGTCTATAGGAATTCCTTGAGTCTGCAAATGAACCTCAAGGCCTTGCACTCTTTTTACAATCAAATTTTGCTTTGCTCCTACCTCTGTAAGGTGAACTGTCACCGTAGATAGGTCAACTAACTTCTCCCATTCCTCTGGAAGATTAATTAGTTTCTTTCGTGTTCTACCATGTAATGTTAAGGATTCACTCATTCTATAATCTCCTCAATAGTTTCGTCTTCTATATATCCTCTTAAACTTTCATATCTTGTTATCTTATTATTTAAATCTCCTATGGCAGTCCTATTACCCCATATCCTCATACACAATTCATTTCTCTCTTCACGTAAAGCATTTGTTGCATCCACCATTGTTTTGTTTCGACCATCCTGATCCGTAAAAGAGGCCTCTTTTGTAGTCAATATTCCAATTGTATTATTAATCGTATTGTCTAATGATGTATCACATGCATCTAATGTGGCAAGATTACTCTCTATGGCACTTACTGCAAATTGACCAGTGGTTTCCCCTTCATGTGCTAATATGGGGGGAACACCTACTGGTTTGCTACGAGCAGGAGCAGTTTGAAATCCTACTTTCCAAAACGCTTTATCAGCACCAACACTAGGAGCAACAACCTGAGTCAAGATCGCAAAATTAGTAGGATCCATTGGAAGAAATTCATTCTCTAAGTTAGGATCCCAACTTTGAGATCCTTTGGGGTCTCCTGAATTATCTAAATCAATTCTACCCCCAATTCCAAGATTAGAAGTTTGCATGATTCCAACAGTTTGAGGATCACTTGGTTTTGGCCAAAAAACTGGATCTTCATGCAATATGAATCCAAATCTAAATCTTCCATCCTGTATGGTTTTAACCGTGAAAGTTAAGTCATCAGCTGATGTGCCAGCAACACCCGTTTTAAGTAGAATAGAAGTTCCAGCAATTGTAATCGTTTCTCCATTGGAGTAACCCAATCCACCAGCACCAATAATATCAAGAGAAACACCACCAGCAATCGTAGATATTCCTGTCGTAGCAATTCCTCCACTCGCATTCGTAAATACAGAAAATGTTGCACCTTCTCCACTAAAATTAGAGGTGCAAGGAACCGCATGGTATTTTTGATTTTCTTTATAGACTTCTCCATTTGAGGTCACATCACTAATAACACCAACAGGGCCTGTAGTAGGATTATCAAGAACACTAAATGATGTCGAATCAAAAGCAGAAACAGCTAGACCTGCAACAGGATCTATACTAAGAATATTTACAGTGGAGATATTCGTGGTTACAACACCAGCTGCACCAGTTGTGGGAATCTGAGCAAGATCAGCCGTTCCTGTATTAATACCAATGATTTTAGTGGGTGTAGATAAAACTCCCTCTCTATCGCAAGTTATAATTTGACCTGTTTTGTATATGGGAGTCACTGAGGGATCTTGACCCGTTGATCCGACAGGACTCATTACTGTTAATAAATTAGAACCTGCGTTAACAGTTCCAATAAAACTTGTTACAAAAGTATCTCCAATATCTAATTGATATGGTTCAACATAATATTTCAATCCATAATAATTCTTAGGTTCAAATCCAAATCTAAAAGTATTTTCATCATGAGTAAATGAATCAGTAGTTCCTTGTTCAGCACCAGTGACTGCATTTGTAGGAGAAGTTGTTAATATTCCAATACCACCAATACCATTTGAACTTGGAAGAATATAATGGAAAAAAGTACTTCCTACACCAACTAAATTAGCACTAGGATGATCTGCTCCTAGTTGTGCCATCAAATCAGTATACCCATTACCGTTTATTTTTGCACAAACAAACTCATATTCATCTTCCGTGTCATCATAATTATAAGCAATCCAAAATAAATCAGATTTACATGAACCTACTCCTGATAATCTAGCATTATATGCATCCTTTACATCATCAATTGCCCTATTTACGATTTGAATTTCTCCAAATAATTGACTATCTACTTTAAAAATAGCCTGATCCCAACCAGATTTGTCATTATCTAACAGAACAACTTGATCCTGTAAGAATTTAACTTGTCCATATGCATCATCAAGACTGTCATAGATCTTCTGCTGCATTTCAGTTGTTAATGACATTATGCCTCCTCCTTATCATAAGTATAACCAGCAATTGAATGACCTGATTGATCGCCTGGATAATCTGCTGGAGATTCTCCATCATACTCCACATGCAATTCTGGGCCAATTCTGTTACCCCATACCTGATAAAAACACTCTACTTGTGTCAAATGATCCGAAGAAAGAATAATTTTATTATCTTTAATTTCTTTTACATATAAAGATAAATCAGGTTTACCGCAAGGTGTAAGATTTACTGTAATTGTATCATAGTCTACCAGTCCTTGCCAATACTCTGGTATATCAATGATATGCGTTCCTTTCAATTTACCTCTTATATAGATGGCAGATTCTGGACCCTCTACACAAATGTGCCTCAGTCTCTTCCCTTTTCTTGTAGGATGTTCAATATCAAATCCTTTATCTAATTTTGCTTTTCCTGTAAAGAATTTTCCAATAAAAAGAGGAGATGAAGTTTTTGTTGCTACTGTTCTCGTCGTATTATCAACAGTTTTAGCATTATTGATGTTAACTCCAGTATGAACTTCTGCACCAGTATCAACTTCAGCACCCGTTCTCTGAGATGCTCCTGCATGAGCTTTGTTACCAGCAGAATTTCGAGTAGGAGTAAAAATGTTTATCGCCACAGAATCGACGATATTGATCATTGCAGTATTCAGGGTCATTCCCACCATTCCTACACCAGGATCCCCAATCATCACATCCAGTGGCGTAGGAGGCACATTTGCCTTTGTTGTTATCTTAACAATAGATGGGATGGCAGCAGCACGAGGATTAGCAAGACTTGGCCGAGAAATCATTAATGCTGCTTCAGGAGTAGGAATAGGAAAAGATAAAGGACTTCCTATTAAAACACATCCACTCGCAAAAATAGATCCTGGCACTGCTGCAGGGCCTATCCCTAAAGCAATAGGATCTCTTGTAGGATTCGCTATGGGATTTATTGAATCTGGATTAGCAGATACATGTAATTGATGACCAACGTGAATGTCTTGAACTTCCATTTTTTTATCCTCCTATTTAAGATCAACTAATTTTTCAATAGTTCTCTTCCATTGTGTTGGAGTCTTACTACCCGAACCCAGACTTGAAAGCACAGTTGCTGGATCATGACCTTCATCAGTTTTAAGTTCACCCGTAACTACACACCTATTAGTGGAACTTAAACTCAATTCATTTTCTCCATTAACACTACACGCATCACCTGCTTCTATCTCAACTCTATCTGAATCAGATCTAAATGATCCTGAAGCACTTAGACTTATATTTCCCTTACCCTTTGCAGGATTTCCCTCCGAAATTAACTCAATATTATTAGCAAGAATTCTAACTGTTCCATGAGGTGCGTTTAATACAAGATCACCATTTGCAGCATACCATACACCAGCAACTCCTGCCTGATCCGCAGTTTTTCCTGTTGGAATCTCTCCACAATTAATAGAGAAAGTTTTAGGAGTTTGGCAAATAATAGAACCTTCCATAGGCCCTGCCTCAATCAATTCAATGCTTTGAGCATATCTAATTCCGTGAGAGGGAAAAATACGTCGAAGACCAGCAGCAACTTTTGCTCCATTCTTATTACAATAAGACAAAAATAATCCTGCCTCATTATTATTAAATTCTAAGTGATTCCAAGTATTAAACTGAGCCATTATACAACCTTCCCAACACAATCAATAACCTGAATTACAGGAGTACCTTCAGGGAAAGTCATTCCTCCATGTTTAGGTCTATGGAATTTCATGATCGGTTTTAAAATGGCATTGTATCCAGTTTCAGTATTTATAGAAACTTCAGGGAGTTTGGTAAAACCTGATCCACAATCAGTGACTATGATTCTTGTAATCTCACCATTTGTGCTTTCTTCAATTTTAGCTTTTGCTCCGTTAGCAGGTTCAATTTTTACTGTATCTTTACATGGATCAAAATTAAATCCAGGATTTTCCACCACAATCTCATCCAAACAGACCACCACAGGGTAAGTGTTATTAGGAAGGCAAGGATCTTTAGGGCATCCAGGTGCGGTAATAGAAACCACTAAGTCTCCATTACACTGACCCCAATTATCATCATCTAGTTTAGATTGCATACATGAATCCAATTGTATATCAGGATTATTCTCAAGAAAATGTCGTATATCACAATCAGTAAATCCTAATAATTGTGCATTTTTATAATCAACCTCACAATTAAACCACTCTCCCGTAACCTCTTTATCTTTATCTACTACATTAAATCCCTTAATACTATAATAACTATCATACCCATAAAGAATATCAGTGAAATTAGGGACTCCATATTCATCCAAGGAAGTTTTTATAATAGCTCCATATGGATCCTTCATTACCCATGCAACTGCAGCAGGGTTTGTTTCAAAAGGACGTACAATACCATCTCTATGAAGATAGTTTTCAATTATAACTTTGATCTCATGAATCTGAGGTTCTAAATTAGCAGTTTGAAAATTAAAAACAGTAAAACGATTATGACCAGCATAAGGTTCCGTGGATCCTAATTTAACACCATCCATAAAAATAGTTCCCACATTATCTGCTTGCATCTCAAAAGTATAAGTGCCTGGAGTATAAGTAGCGACTCTCCATGTGGCAGTCATTGGTCCATACACATCGTATTGTGGATCAGTGGTCGCAGGATAAACTCCATAATTTTTCAAGAAAGGAGCCCATCCTTGAGAATCAGTTAAAACCCAACTAGTAGGACGTAGAACATCAGCAGTTCTAACCCAAGGTATCTGATCAGCAAAGGGATTAGGAGGAGTAAAACTTCTTTCATTCCCCACCCTATACACCACATCTCCTTTTATAATTTGTGGTATTTCTTCAAAAGTATTTTGTTTAAATTCACCTAAGTATTCTCCATTCAAATAAAAATTCCAATCTGCTATTTGAGAGTTAACATCAGGACTTAATCCATCAGTTCTTGCTATTCCAGTAGGGCCATTTCCTTGCCAATCAAATAAACCATTAGGTTTAAAAGAATCTATTAATGTTGCAGTTGTAAAATTATACTTTACTGATTTACTTCCTGTCTTATTTGAAATAGGAAATTCACTCATGTCTTGAGGGACATAAGTGCTCACTCCAGTAACTTGTGCTCCTGGCAATTTACTCGCATCAAAATCTGCATCAATATAAACTTTAGATTTACCTGGAAGTTGAACCCAATCTCCTGTATATAAAGTGATGACATCTCCAGATGAATAAGGATCATCCCAATCTAGATTTTTTCTTCTAACTACTGTTTGACATCTATCTGCCCATACTCTACCATTTCCTCCCTGAGATCCATCAGGTGCTGGAAGATATCCATATCCCGAATTGGTGATAAGAACCTTAGTCACTCCAACTTTATTAGGACGTACAATAGTTTGAGTCACTCTTGCAGTAATAATAACAATATCTCCTGGTTGATAACCAGTTCCTCTAGCATTGATAGAAAGTGCCGCAATAGATCCTCCATTTGTTTTTACAATCTCTATTGTAAAACCTGTTCCAGAACCACCTGTGGTTGCAACGTTAGCCATACATTCATTATATCCACTTCCTCCTTTGAGATTTTTAACAGAAACCACGCCACCATTAGAATTGACTGTCTCAATCTCTACTGTGGAATCTTGTCCAACACTGGTAGTAGTGGTAGTAGTAGCGGTAGTAGCAGTATCATCTGCTGTTCCTCCAACATTAATCACTCCTCCCATTTTAGGGTGATTTACACAATAATAATATAATCTAGATGGAGTATTATTGTTAACTACTATTCGAGAGTAAGCTGCATCAGTGGTCGAACTCCCTAATCCAGGTATTCCATCAATTGTCACTCCCCTTGCATACTCAACTCCACCACTATGAGTTCCTCCTTTGGTTTCTGAAAATCTTAATTGATGAGTTCTGTTGGAAACATCTTCCTGATTTAGAATATACGTATTACCTCTTTCAAAAGTAAGGGTTGCTTGTTGTTTACCGTCAATAAAATATTTGTTACCAGTGGGTCTACGATTTACAGTTACATAATAAGTGATCCCTATTCCTGCTGTTGTGCCTTGACCAAACTGACCTCCTGTTGCTTCATTACCAGTTCCATCAGTGACAATTCCAGTTATTCCTCCAGTCGTGCCAACTCCGACTGTGCCAATACCTGTTACAGGGCCAATGATGACCTTTCCTACTCCCCCATGACCATTTTTACATTTATCATCAATATCGATCAAAGGTGGATCATTATACTCACCATTCTCAACTATATCTACTCCTACTAAATCTCCATCTGGACTTACAACAGCATTTCCAACTGCTGTTGCTGTTTCGTTTACACCCCAGAATGTTACATCAGGAACTCCACAAAAAACTGGCCCTGAATTGCAGTTGGTGGTGTCAAACATATCTTCTAAAAGACCATCAATATCAATTCTAAAATCATAATTACTAATATCATCAGGAATATTAGTTACTGCCTCAAATTTGGCGGCAACATCTTTTACCTTATCAAATATTGCACCAAAATTCAAGCTAAAACTTGGTTTTGCTCCATCTAAAATATTATATCTTATTACGTTTTTTTCATCAGCAAAACATTCAAATTCACATTTTAATATACTTAAAATATTATCTAATGCATTTCCAATGGCATCTACTAAAGAAAGCACAGATCCAGCAAGATCAGAAACTTTACTCAAAGCATTGATAACGCCATTAAATACTCCCTGCACTAATCCTGCTACCTGTCCTAAAAGTTGTCCAAGAAATCCACCAATAAAATTTTCAACTAAACAATTTACGGTGTTTACAAACTTTTGGAAAAATGCAGTAAGAGCTTGATCAACTAATCCAGGTAATGCTCTTATTACCGCATTCCATGCACAAGCAATAGCTTTAGCAATTAAATCCCAATACTCATTTGTTATAAATCTAGCAGAGTTTGGAAAAAATCCTTTGGCAAAATTCGCTGCAATATTAGTTTGTCTTAAAATCTTTTGCTTCATATTGGTGAATAACTTCACTAGATGATCAGATACCCATCCAGATACATCTGACAAATTCTGTCGATAGATCCTAATGGTATTATTAAAACTCGCAAGAGTCACCTCATTGTTTCTTAAAGATTGCCAAAAAGTAACATTACTACCAACTCCAACTCCTTTTATATTGTCTATGCTCTGATCTACATCAACTTTAAAATCTCTAAGAAATTTAAATGATTCTGTTAATCGCTCACTTGTTTTTTTTGCTTTATCTAAATCACCTTTAATACCTTCTCCTACATTTTCAGCCTTTTTAGAAACACACCAAGTAGAAAAATTTAGTTCTTCTGCACCAATCTCATCTTGTTTTTCATCTATTTCTGCTGGAACTTGAGTATTAAAAACTTCTGCACAATCAGGGATTCCAACTCCCTTTTTGTACATAGTATCAGGAATTAATAAGAAATCATCTCCTGGTTGGAATCCACTTTCTTTTGGACTTAATTCACATACAGTATTAGGAGATATGCGATCAACAAAATATTCATTACTTATGGGATCTCTATAAACATAAACCCAAGTACCTTGTGCTAAAAATTTATTACCCGTGCTCCAAAGAGGATTAGATCCATCATGAGGTAAGTAAGCCCAATCATATTTTTCTCCAGAACCACTCTCAGGTTGTTCTCCTAATATTCTAATCTTAACTTGTGGGACTTTGCTAGTCTTCTTTATTTTATTATTTTCCTCATCACCAACAGTGACCTCATCTCCAGAAAATTCTTTTTTGAACAGTTTAGAAGTAGAACTTTCTTTGAATGCTCTATTACTTACAATCTGAGCCAACTTCAGTTCACTGCTATGAGCATTGACTGTCAAAAAAGATTTATTTTTTATTATTTTTTTGTTTTTGGATTCCATATACTATGTAGTGCTAATCGTCGTACACCTTACACTCATCAGCATCAGGGTGATTATCACAGTAAACTTCTAAATGAGTATCTTCATGCCTTGTATGATAATCATTAATTTTAGCATCATTAGGATCTACTTCATCATCCTTGTGATATACATCATAATCAGCATGAACATTCTCTAAGTCTTCCTTGGTATATTCATGCATACCATGATTAGTATGTTCCTTATTATCTTTAGGATCAATGTAAACTTCGTGATCTAGATCGTGTTTAATAGTCATGTTTAAACTCCAAAAGAACCTCTTACCAAATGCAGACCAGTAAATGAATTTTCCACATCTCCATAATGACATAAATCTGCTATCATATATATGCCACTTTTCCTAGTTCTACTTCCAATAGTAGTTACTTTAGTGGAAAGTTCAGGAAACTCACAAAAAATTAAGTCTCCTGCACTTAAACTAAGATCAGCTTCAATAACAATCTCAGCAGATGTATTCATTTTTTGACGGTAATTCTGTTGTGTCTGTTGGATAATGTCCTCTACATTATAATTGATTTCCGCATATTTTTCAACCTGTTTCTCTATAGTGTCGAATCCAACAACAGTTTGTCCTACAGCTTGTCTCACATTTTGTTTAGCGGTAGGTAAAGGTTCTCCATCATCATCCAAATAATCTGAATTAATTTTAGGTAAATGTCTTCCTCCAAGAATGCCATTTCCTTTACCTGAAGATGTAAGATCTTTTATCTCATAAGTTTTTGTTACCTCATTAAAAACATGCAATTGAGATGCCCATGCACCAGTCTCAAATTGTTGTAGAGCATCCACACTTTTAGAAATATTAGACCATAAAATTTTATCATCATAACCAACAGGGATAGATTCATCTGCCCTACTATTTTCAATATATTTTCTAATAGTTCTCCCTGTGGTGTCATATAATTTATCTAATGATCTAAATTGATAACCATGAGAAGTTTGAAAGAAAAGATAACCAGCTGTATTTCCTTTTGCAGTTTTACCTTTTGATGTTCGTATATTAGGAATACCTAGTTGTTGTATATCTAAAAGCATCTCAAATGGTGTTCTATCCTGCCCCCATGCATGATAATCATTCAAAGTCTCATCTATATTCATCGAGGATGCCTTTGGAGACTTTAAATTTTCTTTTATAATTGCTCTTGCAATGGAAGATATTTTTCCACTAAACTTTTGATTACATCTATTCTTTAGCAATGTATTATCAAATGCTTCTTTGGATACAATTTTTAGTTGAAAACTACTGTTCTTAAATGCCTGATAATCACCAGTTACAGAGGACACTCTTAAATCTGTGTCCCTTCCCAAATTAATTTTATTTCCTCTTTCATCCTCAATATTGAATAAAATAGTCTCTGTCCCTTGTGCAAAACCATCTTCCAATAATCCCACTCCCGCATCAGTTCCATCATCGGCAGGTAAAGTATTACCAGTATCTACAATATAAGCTGTTATCTCTATGTAAGGCATGAAAACACTTTCCCGATATTCAATAATCGGGTTACCAGTTCCTCTCAAGTCTACCGTCCTATCATTGATGTTAGACTTCATCTCAAATTTATTAAATTGTAGAGCTGGAGTTGTCATGCGAATACTATGGGTTGAATGATGTTATTTGTGGTTTCTGTTGTCTGTTCGTATTCGGCTTGTGTATCTAGACCTAGAACGGATGATTGACTTTTTGGATCTTTATCACCAAAATTGGCAAAAATTCTGTCATAAATTACACCCCCTAAAGTATCACCACCAGCACCACCTAAGAAAGTGCCAATTGCAGTTCCAACACCAGGAAGAGGAACCAACGTTCCCAGTGCTCCACCTATCCAAAGACCTAATCCAGCACCTATTGCTTTAAAAGCTGCTCTTCCTGGTGGTTCTTTAAATACAAAAACATTCAATGCAAAATCAATTAGTGCTCCAATTAAAGGTATATTTTTTACCGTAGGAGTGATAAAATTTTTCGTAACTTTCAATAAATTTCTACTGCCAGATTTACCCAAAGTTCGGACAAGTGCTTTCCTTGAAAGATTAGTTAATGGAGATCTTTTAAATTGTCCACCTAAATTTGCAATCGCTTTACTACCAAATCTTGCACGACCAGCATTTGCTCCATATCTTCTAACATAACGTTTAACTAATTGTGTCTTAGTAAACCCCCTTATAGATGACCCAAATCCTTTAATACCAGTTCTTCCTTGATTTCTAGCTCTAAGAAAACCAGGTAAACCTCTCAAGATAAATATCGAAGCTATCAAGGTTCCATTAATGAGTTTATTAAATTTACTAGAAAAATCATTAATTTCCTCTTGACTCAAACCAGTTATATCTGAAATCTGTTTCACCATCTTATCATATCCCTTGTATGCCGAATCAATAAAATTAGTGACCTCCCCTATGACATTTGCAAATATTTGAATACCTTGTCCTACTGCCTCTAAAGTCTTAACAATACCTGCTAATGATTTTTCTAATCCAATAAAACTATTAAAAAGAATTCCTCCAGCTAAGTAAAGAAAAAAGTTACCAATTGAACTAAAAATATTTTTGAAAAAAGAGGGTGTTCTAAGTCGAGGATTTAAAGCAGATTTAGATTTTTTCTTTGCTTCTTTGTTTTGTTCTATGCTCTCCTCTTGCCTTCTTCTTCTTTGAGCTAATAATCTTTTTCTTTGCTCTTCTAAAGTGAGAACATCATTTTTATATCTTTTAAGAAAAAATTCTTTTATAGTTTGTAATTTTTGTATATAGGATTCTTCTCTAGATCCTTTCTCAATTCCAATTTTTTTCTCTGGTTTCAACTCACGTAAAACAGAGGCAGAGATAGTTGTTTTTTTAACTCCTAGTTGAGCTTGAGGTAAAAGAGTTGTCGTCATTACATCATATCCTCAATGTTTAAGGAAACTATCACTGCTGCTCTAGAAGGAGAATCAGACATAATATCAAAAACAGGAACTGTTGTTCCCTCTCTTACATTTGGTGAACTTCCCTCTTGTTTAATCTCAGGTAATACTATTGTTTTACTTACACTTTTGACTCTTATAGGAATATTAACTGGAATCATTCCCTTTGCCTTAACAGGCATAAATTTAGATTGTGTGTTTTCTTTTATTGATGCATTCATCGCTGAAAGATTACCGACAAGTCCACCACCCTCATACATTGGACCACCCTTATTAGTTTTACTATTTTTATCACTCGCAGTAGCATTCATGAACTCCATCATTCCTGTTCCAAATTTATTCACTGCTCCCTTGGTCATCACAAACTCGCCAGGCGTTAACATTGCAGGGACTGTATCTTTATCAGCCTCACCAAAAACTCTGGGACTTACAAATCCACCCTTATTAAATTTTAAAGGATCATTTCTTAATTGAAGAAGATCGTTGTCTAATCTTAAGTTAGTATCAGTCATCCTATTACTATCACCAGCAACCACTGACTGACTGGTTGTTGCTGCATCACCAGCATCTCCTCCTTCTTCTATGATTTTCTGTGTTGATTGATTCTGTGCCTTTGATAAATTTTCTGCCTCTTTATCTTTACCTAACATCTTACCAATCTGATTAATTCCCCCTAATGTCACTCCTAATCCTGCTAGTTTAAGAAAAAGTGGACTTGACAAAACTGCGGCAATTTTAGGAAGGGCAAGAGTAACAATACTAGTGACTGTAGATACCAAACCTCCCAAAGGGGTAAAGAAAAGTAAAAATCCTGCTAAGAGAGTAGGCCACCAATCTTTAAAAAATCTACCAAGATTTGTTATTTTTTCTTGATTTTCTGGATTACCAAACCATTTCAATCCCTCATTAAATAAAGTCCCTATGAGAGTAAATTTTAAAAAAGTTGTTATTTTTTCCCACAAACCTCTAAAAGGTGACACTAAAGTATCCACCACTTTTAAACCTGCACGAGCAGCAGCACCTGTGCCTCCTTTTAACGCTTCTATTCTTGCTTCTGTTTGAATTCTTCTTTGTCTTAGTCTCTCTTTTCTTTCTTGTGCTGTTTCTTTTTTATCTAATTTAAGATCTTTTCTAAGAACTTCTAATATATCATTCAATACGTTTCCAATTCTATCTTGAGCTTGCGGATCTACAGGGTCTCTTCCTACCTGTTGTCCCACACCACCTGCAGGAAGCAATGCTTGAGGACGTATTTTATTAGTGGGTACTATGGTTTTCTTCGCTAATAATTTACTAACACTCACAACTCTTTTTGATCTTTTCCTTGAAAGTAAACCTTGAAATTCTTTTCTTAATACTTCAGATCTTCTATCTCCTTTTCCCTTGGTGGCCGTCTCTATGATATTGATACCCTCTCTTACCGCAGAAAAATAAGTATCTTCCGCATTATCAGGATCAAACGGATCTATTGGATCGATTCCTAGATCCAATAAAATCTTCGTAACTGATGGATTAATAACGGTTATAGCCATTATGATGCTGCTTGTTGCTGTTTTAGTTTCTCTTCTTCAAGATGTGCTCGAAGTAATTCAACATAAATGTCTCTCTCCCAAGGGATTAAGTTTTCTATCTCAGTTAATGAATATTTATGATACTGAATCAAAGAAAAATTCAGTTTATAGTAACTCTCTAGATCCATATGGACTAGAGCTAGCCGAAAAAACTAGATAATCCCTCCATTACAACTTCACTTTCTACTTTTGTATTAGGATTGGTAATATTCACTTTATGAGAAAGTTTAGGCATGGTTTCAAAGAATTTTTCAATTTTTTTAAATTGTGTAGTATTCATGGACTCTAAGAAATCATTAATTTCTTTCTTAGTGCAATCTGCAGCCGCCCATACTTCTTCTTTATTATAAATTTTATCAATACAAGAAGCAATCATCTCGAAAGATTGATCCATCATATTTTCCTCACTAAAATCAAAATTATTCTTGATAAACTCAGAAAGAGATGGATATTTCATCTCCATTACTAAAGATGAATCTAATTCAATTTTGTTAGTATGCCCCTCAGGTCTATGTATTTTAACATCATCAATACTGATGGTCACAGGAACTTGTGTTTTATTGTCATCAGGACAGATAAGATTAACTTCAATATCCTCTCCTACAGATTTACCACGAATATTCAAAAACAAATATTCAATATCAAAAGTAGGAAGACTCTCTACTTTAACTCCTCTTGTTTTGACACAAGATTTAATTACATTTTTAATCGCAGTTGTTATCTCTTTTATATCCTCACTTTCTAAGGCGAGAACTAAAAGTTTTTCTTCTTTAACTAAAAATGGTCTATAATGTATCGGTTTTCTGGTAGAAGGTAATTCCAACTCATACGTCGGGGTCGCAATCTTTGGTAATGGCATAATATCTTACAAAGAGTTCAGTGTGTTTTATTTAGCGTGGTTATTAAACGTTTAAAGTTATTGAATTATTAGTTACTCCATTTTGTTGAACAGGTCCATCAAACAGTTGAATAGGAGGGAAATTATCCCTTCTCTCTACAACATAACGAGAGAAATTAAAGTTGACTGTACATTTTAATAACTGAGATGCATCATATGTGACTTGCATCGTATTGATACTAACAGGATAGGCTTTTAAGAACCTATATTCCAAAATTTTATTATAATCTTTTTCAAACTTTTTAACGTAAATAGATGTCTGATATAAAGTAGGAAAATTGACTCTATAAAAATAATTCGGAGAAAGAGAATTTATATCTCTACCATCATTTTCAATATTTGTTGGTGTTCCCGTATCTCCAGTGATAAAACCAATCCACTTCTCAAAGAAGTTAATAATTTTATAATCATGATCCACATAAAAGGTGAATGAAGATGTTGTATCATAT
>Ga0208157_1000286_pt1 | contig 30387 bp, 41 predicted proteins | sample 5_EtaG_FD_184077 | JGI IMG/M metagenome (GOLD analysis project Ga0208157, IMG submission 184077) | Marine viral communities from the Subarctic Pacific Ocean - 5_ETSP_OMZ_AT15132 metaG (SPAdes) (version 2) | ecosystem: Environmental > Aquatic > Marine > Oceanic | place: Pacific Ocean | collected...
TTAGAGCCACTCTTAGCGTCTCTTTGAGTATCCATAGGAATACACATACCATAACCTGAATAGTTTTGACCAGCAGCTCCTAGCAATTTAGGGTGATTAAACACGTCATAAGTTTTCTTATGGAATGTATATCCACCTCTAGTGAAAGAGTTAAACCCTAAATTTAGAGCCATATCTTTCTTGTTTTGGAACGTACCATAATTAGCACCACCTGCAGCATATGCTCCTTGTGCAGCTAATAAGTCATCAATATCCATAGATAAGTCAATACCAGCATAAAGAGCCATTTCTTTAGCACCTCTATACTTGTCCAAAGACTTAACCATAGCATCAAAATCTGCCATAGTAATTGAAGCAGAACCTAAATCCATAGACTGACCTTTACTTTCAATAAAAGAAAGCAGACCTTCAGTTCCTCTCATAGTCCCACCAGCAGTGGTAGAAATACCAGCATTAGAATTTGTTTGCCCAATGATTAATTGTAACTCACAATAATCTAAGAATCTTTTATAAGTATCAGCTTCACCTTTTAAGTACCATAAGTAACCAGAACCCATCTTTTCGTTATCCACTTTAAAGTAGATTACGTTAGTTGCTTCTGTACCAGACACCTCAAAAGATTCCTTGATAATCATACACTCATTTGTATAAGTGTGGACTCTAGGCATTAATGATGATGGTTGAACTGAGTTTTCTCCATGCATGTTACCAACAATACTATATCTTCCTTGAGTTGAAACTGCCATATTTGGAGTTCCATCTAAAGCAGATAATGTAGGGTTACCATTCGCAGCTACTGATTGTACAAACATTAATTCACCATTTGGAGCTAATAATACGTCATTTGCTCTTACTGGAGTATCTGTGTTTGTTCCATCAATAGACGCATCAGGCGTACCAGGTGTTCCTGTTAAACCCTGTGGGTCAGTGTTATCTTCTGATGCATAAACAAATACATCTGAAGTACCACCATACGAACCTGGAGATGTTAATAATACTGAGTTATGAATGAATGCTTCTTCATAATGCTCAAATTTTGTTTGGGTTGTTTCTTTCTTGGCACCCACCAATTCTAAAAGACCAGTAATACCTTGACTACCATATCTTTTAACAAAGTTCTCATCTACGTCTCGCTTATGCATAGCTAAAGCAGCAGTAGTTAGAGCACTTACGTAATTGTCCTGGGTAGCTAACGCAACACTTGTTGGGTTTAAAACCATCCCAGTACCTAAACTTACACTTGCCATAATTTTATAATTTTAGTTGTTATTTAATAATTTTTTTAATACACGTTTTTAGTCCCATAAAGAAGAGTCACCAAAAATTTGGTCACTTATTTGCTTCTCTATATTACTACCTCCTTGTTTACTAGAAACCTTAGCAGGTTCAAATGATGGATTCTTTATGTCTTTTAAGACTTGTTCAGAACCTTTTGACCTATATTGATTAGCAACACTTCTAACTATTTTGTCTTGCAACTTCATAGCCATCATGTCTAATGCTAATGCTTCTCTGTCCATGTTTCCATTTTCATCCATATAAGGGTCAAAGAAATCATCTAAATTAGCTAAAGCTTGACCTACAACCTGTTTGTCTTCATTTGTTAGTTGATAATCAAAACTTTCATTTTCATTAATTCTAAAGGTTAAAGACTCAATACTATCTAGTTCTTCATCCATGTTATCGTAAAAATCCTCCATCCTTTCCTGTTGCTCCATTTCCATTTTATCAATCTCTTCATCAGAATAATTATCACTTAATTGCTCAGGTGACCAGTATTCCTCTTGAAGGTCTTTTAATTCGTCTTTGGCTTTTGCAACATCTCTTTTCAGGTGAATCTTACCTAGTGTAGTATCTTCAGCGTTGTATTTCTCCTCGTTCTGTTTGTACGTGCTTTCAAAAAATAAGTCTATTTCTTTCTGAGACAAGTTAGGATTTTCTAAAGATAGGTATTCTTTTATAATATCAGAATCAGCCATTTCGTCATAATTCTGTGTTTGAGTTTTAAAGTAGTCCTCTGGACTTCTACCTGTTTCAGAAACAAATCTATTTAATTCTGCTATCTGTTCGCTAGCAAAATCATTTTCTTGTTTTTTTTCTCCCTCTAAGTCGTCTAATAAATTGTCTAAATCATCATACTCTGTGCCATACGTTTCGTTTAGCATATCCAAAGTAGCGTCATAAGAGCTATATTCATTAGCTTCCTCTTGAGGTTCCTCATTTTCTTGCTCGTTTTCTTCTTCACGAGAATCTGATTTCAAAGAGCTTTCAATAAGCTCCTGTGGACTTTCCTCATTTTGAGTCATTTCCATAGGAGTTTCTTGTTCAGGTTGTTCTTCAGTTTGAGTTAAGTCTATTACATTATTCTCAAGCTGTGTATCCTCACTATTTTCATTAGGTGTGGATTGGTTAGCAACCTCTATTTCTGTGCCAGTTAATTCTGCGAATTCACTAGCTACATCTAATTGTTCTTCACTCATATCTATTAAATTAAATTATTATTACTTTCTGCAAATATATTAAATTTTATTAACAAACAATAGTTATTTAAAAATATTTGGCATTGGATTATCTTCTTGTATTTGTGGTGGAGCAGTTGGTTCAGGTTCCAACTCTGTCAAAGGCAGAGCTCTATCTCTTTTTTGTTCCACTATTCTTGATTGATTATAAGCAGCTTTATCTTGAGAATCTAATTTTATTTTACCTGATACATTGGCTACTTCTTTTTTACCAGAATTATTTAAAGCAATCTCCTTCATTCTTCTTTGATGATTCATGTCTTCTAATTGATTCTTTAACTTAAACTCTGATTCTAGTCTTTTTAATTCAGAAGAAGCTTGCATTTGTATTTTAGCTTGCTCTATCTGAGCCATCATTTGAGTTTCTTGCATTTTTAATTGAGACTGTTGCTCATTAGACTGTCTTTGTATTTCTGAGTTCATTTTTTGTGCCTCTTTAGCCTTCTTGTCTTCCTCCTCTTGATATTTCTTTCTTCTAAACATTAATACCTGATTGGCTAGTTTAACATTTTTTATTCTTCTAATAGTTATAACATCCTCTAGTCTTATTTCTTTTTGTGCTAAAGACATTTGTAGGTTAGCTTCTAATTGGCTTTTCTCTTCTTCATTTGGAGCTACATCTAAGGTTACACCAAACTCATGTATTGATATATCTTTATTTACACCAAACATTGTAACAGCTGATTTACCCAGAGCGTTTGTATATGACTTTTTCTTAGATTTACTTTCTAAAACATCTTGTAGTCTCATAATAATACATTCTGAAACTCTTTTGGTTATACTTAAATAACCATCATTTATATTTTTAGTAGCGTTGTTGGAAGCCATTATTTGTAGTTTTTGAACCCCCACTAAGGCTTCACTTGGAGGTTTAGCACCCTCTCTAGCTTCATTAACACCTGTAACATCTCTAATCATTTGTAGATTATGAGCATATATAGATATAAGTTTTTCCATGTCACTTCCTATACCATTATCTAACTCCTGTACAGGAACAGCACCTGTTGGTGCACCATCATCTGTAATAGTTCTATAATATATATTACCAGTTTGGTCATATATTTCTTGTAATTCTAATGGTGTAAAAGAACCACCATCTCCCTTAGAAACATTCTCTAATGCCCCTAATTCAAATGCTGCACCTTTTGGTCTAGCTTTTGCTATAACCTGCTGAAGCTTTAAATGTGCTAATTGAATTTGGTCAGCAAATGGAATCATTCTTTCAACCATAGATTTATTAACCATCTTATGAGTACCAGGTGCATATACAACATATGATAATTTAGTTTCTGTAAGGTTAGACTTGTTTCTCATCATGTTTTTAGCTAAACCATAATTTATACAATAATCTGTTCCAACAATCCATTTACCAGAATAAACAACTTTAACAGAGTTTTTAATTAACTCTCTTTCAAATTTAGATTTTTTTGGAGTTTTATAGGAGCCCTTCTTTTTAGTAACAGTATACCCACCATAAGCATTTTTCTTTTTTTCATACTTTAGTTCGTTTACAGATAAAAATTCTGCATCCATTATAGTTACCCTGTATTTGTCATATTCAAATTCATCCTGATACTCATTCATGTAAGATTCGTAATTTGGACTTATTTGGTCGTTATGATTTTTTCCTGCAAACTCTTGAGATATTTTTTCATAATCACTTTCAGACAACTGGTCTCCAGCTATTCTTTTTAATTCACCTATAGTTATTGTGTAAACTTCTCCTGCATGTTGTATATCGCTGTAATCTTCATTGTTAGTGTAAGATGTAACTAGATTAGCAGGGTCTACATATTTTATTTTTACACCAGTATTTGGGTCTATAGATGTTTTTGTAGCTCCAACACCACAAGTAACTAAATCCCTAATAACTGATTTTTTAATAGCATCATAATTATTAATATCTAAAACAAATTTAATACCATTTTCTACAGCTATTTCTGTTGACTGTTTGTAATTAAGAGCCATATGTATATCTAACTCTTCTTGAGTTTCTGGTATATACCCTTTCTTTTGAACATCATATCCAGTAGCTTTACTAAACTCTTTCATAGCAGGATGAACAAGCATTTTAGCAAATAAAGATTTCTTATCCCTCTCTCTTAATGTTTCTGATATTGGGTCTATTGCATTTGCTACAATCTCAAACTCTTGATTTGCCAAGTCATTAACTATAAGGTCTATAAATTTAGGTATTATATTTACAGGAGTCCAATCAAGGTTTAAGTAAGATGTATCTCCTTGAGCATCTAATAAATCTTTGTACTTAGATACATTTTGAGAACCTTGAGCATAACTTCTAGACTTAACATATCTAGACCTTCTGCTATCAACTTTCATATCAGCATTATCTTTCCAGTCATAATACATTTTTTTAAAATATGCTAAACCATATTCTAGTTTTTCTTTTTGTTCTGGTGTTGCAAATGGACTTGGGTATCCACCTACTTTTTTAACTTTATCAAAACCATTTTTTTTAAATTCCATTTAGCGTATTTTTTTAGATATATTTCCTCTATTAGTATAAGTTTTTACAAATTTAACAAATTTTGGCGATTCTTCCTTAATTCTGACAAATTTTTGTGAAGCAAGTAAAGCTAAACTAGAACTAATGGTAGCATCAAACTTAGTTCTATTGTTTATATCAAACCTACTCCAATCATCTAAAAGATTGTTGAAATAACATTTTCCTATCTCTCCTGTGTCTGGTTTTAAGCCAACATTATCATATATATATGTTGCTACAGCTTCTGCTTGAGCATTTATAACTGCAACTCCTGAACCAGGTATACCTTTAGTTTGTTGTTTTTTGCTAAACTCTGTATGAGTAGATTCTGGTCTATCCATTAAATATTCATAATAACCCCTTCTTTCAAAGTATTTTATTATACCTATTTTGTTATTCTCAACAAGTATTTGACATCCATAAAAGACACACTGCTTAATCATGTCTTCATAAAATATTTCTGCTTTTGGTGGTCTAAATATATATTCACAAACAAATTGTTCACAGGGAGAGTTTTCATCCATTGTAAATTTATGATACACATGGCAAGCAGCATTAGACCTTCTACCATCTGTTGTTGTGTCATGGTCATAGGGGTCACATCCTGAAACAAGGTTTATTGAGTTTCCTGGTTTTTTCTTTCCATATTTTGTTTCTATAAGATTTCTTTTATTCTCATCAGGAACCCAACATATTTCCCATTTACCTTTATTGTTTGGTATCCATATAACTTCACTGTCTTGAATACCATTTTTCCATATAAAATCACCTTTAGTTGTTAAGTTGTCAGTAATCTCATTATAATCCATTTGTTGATATATCTTCTCAACATCAAAAACACTAGACAATGAATCATTTCTAAAAGCTTCTTCTGAGGTAAAAGGAAACTGTCTTTTAAATTCTGACAACTCATTTGTGTTATTTTTTAAACCTTCTCTTCTGTTTTGAATGTAGTTTTTTGAACCTACATCTACATTTACACCATCCATACCCATTATTGGTTTTTGTGGCGTGTCTGTTACAGAGAACCCATATTCATCAATAAAACCTTCTAAATTTTCTTGTGCAGGTATAAATAAAGAATATAGTCCAGATTTAGTTCTTCTATTCAAATCTTTATCTGTAACATCTGAATCATAATACAAATTCTTATATTCTAACCCACCATCTTCTAGTTTATTAGCAGTAGAACCCATCATACATTTACCTACAATTTTTCTACCAAGAAGAAGACAGGTTTGTGTTACTGACCAGTTCTTAGCTATAGATGTTGAGCCTGTCCATTTACCTGCCTCATCATGAACAAGTAGTTTTAGTTTCATACCATCATAACTATTATCTGCAGTGTTTCTCCAATCTATAATTGTATTAAGAGCTTCTGATTGTTGTATATGTTTATTCTTTTTAGTTATCTTTTTAGCTGGCTCTCTAAACGCTAACTCAACTCTTGGATTACTTGAACCATCTTGTATTGGTTGAAAAAAGAAAGGATACCTTCTGTATATTCTAACCACCTTATCTGTAAACATTGTTTTAGCATCAGAACCTGTTTTAGAAAGTAAACCAAAATTAGATTCATATGTTTGTGTAGCTTGATTAACCATCTCAGCACTAGCCATATAAGAGAATCCAGAACGCCTGTTCTTTAAGAAACACATACCCATAGAATTTGGGTCTAATTTACAAGCCTCCCAAAATAAGAAAAACTTTCTATTTGCATCTCTATAGTCAGGATATCCAACATCAATATTAGACCATTGAATAAACATATAATGACTACCTGTTATATAAGTAGGTTCTCCATTATTCATAAACCAAAGACCTTCTTTTCTTCTTATAAACTCTTGCTCAATATAGTCATAGTAATCTACTGCATTGTCTCTATTTAAACCTGCAGGCATATCTTCTCTTATCCACCTTTGTTCTGCCTTTTTTTTATATGAGAATAATATATTTTTCTTTGTTGGCTTTTTAGGTAGTTGGATTTTTAATCCTTGTATTTCTATTATGTCTCCTAAACTTTTAGAGTTTAGTATTATTGGTTTAGACATATATTATCTTTTTGCAAATTTCTCAGCTAAACCTTTTTCAAAGTCTTTTTCTTGTTTAAACTCTCCTTGAGCAATTTGTTCTTCTAACTTAGATATACCTATAAGTATTTCTTGTGCGTCTAAAAAACATTCTTTTTTTGCCTTAATAGCATTTCTTCTTTTCTCATCAGATAAATCAGGGTCTAATGGAGTTCTTATATCTTCTATAAGTATAGCCACAGCTTCTTTTGATGAGTCTATAAGGTCTTGTAGGGTTCTTTGTACGTATGATTTATTACTTTCCTTCATTGTTATATAACGCTAATATGTCTTCGTTTCTCATTCTTAACATTTTTTTACCTTCTATAGTCATCTCATATTCAGAGTTTTCTGAAAAAATAACCTCATCTCCAACATTAACCCCTTGTTCTTTTAACCAACTGTTCATATGTAACACGCTTCCATGAAGGGTTATATCTTCTACTTCAGGTTTTATAAATATACCTGATTTAGTTTTTATGCTATCTTCGTCTTCTGTTTTTTGTTCAATAAAATTCCAATGATGTAACATTTTTAATTTTCCTTTTCTAACTCTAGCATACATCTGTTGCCAATGAACCTTATATATATTTTCTTTATCTATCCATGTTACTAGATTTTCACTTTTAAGGTCTTGAGATGATTCATTAGCAAACTGTTGGTCTACAGTAACTGCACCAACAGAGCCTGTTATATGATGGTGAAAATAAACTTTATCACCTTTCTTAACATCAAAATCTAAACCTTCTGGTAACCAATCTGGATTTTCGTAAACAATACCATATTGTCTAGCAAACGTATATGGGTCCCATTTTACGTCTAATGAAATTTCTAAACCATTTAATTCTACAGTGTCTTCGTAAGGTTTTTCTACCTCTACCAAGAAATAATTTTTTGGTATCTTCATGTTAATTAACTTTATATTCTTCTGTATAGTTTAAATTATATTCTATTCCTGTTAAGTCAAAAAATGACTTCCACATTTCTGATTCATCTTTATCTTCCATTTTAATAAAAACATTAAATTTTAACATTTTATATTTTATAAAGTATAAGTCATCTTGAACTATAGCTGTTATCTTTGCTTGACCCCTCATTATAGGTTGTCCAACAACATAAGTAATACCATCTTTAATGTCTCCAACAACTATTTTTCTTATTAGTCCATTTATTAATTCCATTAGGCTTCGTATTTTTTATTATTATTAAATAAATTAAACATATGTAATTTTGCCATAGTTTCTTTTTCTTCTAGCATTTCAGTTACAGATTGTTCGTCATATGGGTTTTCAAATATCTTTTCTTCAATTACATCCATAAGAGCTTTAGACGCTAAGTCTTCATCCATATTGTGGATAACATTTGCATCTAAATCATTTAAAGTTTTACCCATTTCTATATAAGAAAATGCAAATTTTACATTATTTTCTTTCTTTAAAGATTCTAAATCTTTTAATATTTTTTTAATTTTCTTGTTCATTATTTTCTTCATCGTCATCATAAATATCATAATGTACTTTTAAATCTTCTACATTATCAAATGGTGTTCCATTGATATTAGCAAAACCACCTAGTTTAATAGATTGAGCCATTTCCTCATACTCTCCATGTTTTTCTTTATATATAGCTACTTTTAATAAAATAAGGTATCCTATTAAATCTGAAACTGTATCTTCTGTATTATCATTAATACCCTTGTTTTGTATACGCATAAGCTTATCGTCTATACGTGCACATAAAGAATCTATTGGTGAACCTGATGAGAATACGTTTGATGGATTGGTGGCACTGTCTCCATATGCCTTATTTTTAGATATTAAAAGGTCTTTCATTTCATCTGTGACCTTTATTATTAAGTCTTCTGTCTTCATATATATTAAATTAAATTTCTATAAATATACAAAAAAAAAGGCTACCAAAAAGTAGCCTAATTTAAAAGTTATAAACAAATTTATGAACTGGCTACAAAAAGCTCTATATCAACAGCTGCACTTCCAGTTGGTTGAACACTTATTTTTTCTAAGTCAGTCATTGTCCCAAACGATGGACTAGTGTCTGCTTCAGATAATATTAAGTCATCAACTGCACCCAAAACGTGACTTTGTTTTGCAGTTAAAGTAATTTGATAAAGTGTAGCAGCAGCAATAAAAGCAACCTCAACTGTTTCTGTGTCGTCAAGATTAGTTATTCTAACATATTTAGCGTCTGCTTTCTTAATAGCACCATCAGAAGCATGTCCTGTAGCAGCAAAAACTGCTATTGTTGTTGCATGACCATTAACGCATGAAACCTTTCTTTTAAACGCTTCGTTTATATTTTGTATTATAAAAGTATTAGATGAACCATATTGATTACCTTCTAGTTCTAAATTCTCTTTATGTGTGACTGTTAGTGTTGCCATTTTATATTTATATTAAGTTTCTACTTATTTTTTGATAATGAACTGTAACTTCTCTAGTTCCTGTATGTCTTGTTACTAGATTTATTTGTGGAACAAGATGAGCAGTGTCTAAAAGAGCTGCACCTTTAGTTGATGTACTTGCAGCTTGTCTTCCATATATATATATGTCTGAAGCGTCAGGAAAAGATTTTGTTGATGCAGCAGTGATAGTTATGCTTGTTGCAGAAGTTACAGCAGTTACTGTTCCCCAAGCAACACCTGTTGAATTTGTTATAACATCACCAACAACAAATTGAGTTGTAGCATCTGAGGTTGTGGTTATAACATGAGAACCACCACCTGTTAAACTTACTGCCCCATTAGTGTTAATACCACTGTCACCTACACCTGATATAACTGTTAAACCATATTGTTGTTCATTTATAAAAACAGAAGGTTGTCTTGAATCATCTATATCTATTTTAAATCTATATGTTGTTCCTTCAGCTACAGGTAAACCTAAATTAGTAACATAATCAGTTCCATTATTGCTATAAACACAGTGCCATGTTGTCCCTGTTCCTTGATATCTATTGAAACTATGTGCACCTGTAATATCTGAATCATAATAAAACATTACTTGGTCTGCATATTGTGTATGAGTATGAGAGTCTTGTAAAAGAGCTGCTCCACCTAAACCTACAATATATCTTACAGTGTCTTTGGCATTAGCTTCAGTAGCGTGTGTTGTTATAGCACATTCCCATGAAGTTTCATCTGCTGCACCAAATGTAACATTTTTCCAAGCTGATTGAGCAGTATCTTCATGTGGCATAATAACAGTTTCGTCTCCATTAGTACCTGATGTTGTTAAAAGTATTCCAGCTCTATTTGCATCAAACCCAGATACAGGAGTTCCTTGACCATCTATCTCAAAGTCTATATTTGTACTTATTGCAATACTACCATTTGCTTTTGGTAATTGTTTAAAATATTCCTCTAACTCATACCTACCACCATCTCCAGTTATTTGAGTAGCAGTTAGTGTACCTGTAACAAGAACATCACCTAGCACATGAAGTTTGGACGTTGGAGAGTCTGTTCCTATACCAACATTACCAGCACTTGTTATTCTCACTCTTTCTGCAGGATTAGCACTAACACTTCCATCTTTAGTGCTAAAAATCATAAAAGAATCTTGCGTAGAATTTGAGGAGGTCCAGTTGGTTTCTGTACCTACAACTAAACTTGCTGCTTTTGCTACTGCTGGTGTAGAAGCATCATAGTAAAATTGGTTAAACACAAGTCCTGTTTTTGTATTTATCATAGAAGCAGCATTACCCTTATTTGTTATGCTAACAATATCTTTTTGTCCTATTGCTGCACCTGTTTCTGCTACCTCTAATGTAGAAGTTGGAGCAATAACATTCTCTCCAATACCTATTTTTTTACCAGAGCCATCTACAGAAAGTAGTGTTTCAGAATTGCTAAACACTTCAAAAGTTCTAACTTCTGGTGGAGCATTAACTCTAATTTGATGATTTGTGGCAGAACCACCACCTATATCTATATAACCAGAACTTGGGTTTGACTTACCTATACCTATAGCCCCAGTAGCTGAACCATTCATTATAACCACTTCACCAGCACTAGAATGTGCACCAGTGTTACTCATTATATAATTACTGTTAGCTTGAGCTGCTGTGCTTGATGTACCACCACCCACAGTAGCAACTGGATTACAGTCACCTATACAAAAAGAATATTGAGTTCCTTTTCCTATTATAAATGATGCATTACCATTGTCTATTGTTACAGCTTGAGCTGAACCAGCGTTTATATGTAATTTAGCTACAGATGGGTCAACCCCTATACCAAGAGTTGTTGCAGCCTTTACCTTACCAGTAGCTATAAATAAATCACTATCATTTCCAGCACCATCTTCAACAGCAGTTAATGATGATGTTAACGTAGAGTCACTAGCAGTTTTTAATAAACTACTAAATCTATTTGCTACAGTTTGTCCACTTAATGTTGCCATATTTTAAATTTCAAATCCAAAGTTTAATACCATAAATCTAAACCTTGCACAGTTTGTTTTTTCACATATACTGCAAGGGCAGTATTTTAATTCAAATACAGTTATAGTGCCAAGCCTTACAGACACACCATATTTTTCTTTTTTATTTCCAGCTCTCCATGAGTTTATCCAATTCATAATTAATTAAATTTTGCTAACATTATTTTATCTATACTTTTTTGAACATCTTTTTTAGTTGCTTCCAACTCAAACATTATGTTCGCTTTAAATCTTTCCTTTTCCTCACCACTTTCAAATATAATTACAGTGGGAATAGAAGTTACTTTATATTTTTCTTGCAAGTTAGGGTATTCTCCAATATTTACCCTATATTTTTCACAATCTCCTAATTTACTTAAATCTGCAAATTCATTACCACTATTCCATTCAACCCAAAATTCTACAGCAACAATATCTTTTGTTGTTTTTTCATTAAAGTTAGATGGCGTTAAAAACTCTTGACCATTTATTTTTGCAACTGAAAATAAAACAATTAAGAATATTAACAATAATTTTAAATCTAAATATTTCATTTAATTCATTTTATCTATTTTATCTCTGAGGTATTTCATGTCCTCTTTTATTTCATTAACATCTTCTTGCGTTGTTAATATAGTTTGACGTATCATTTCGTCTTTCATTTTAAATTCCATTTTAGTAACTTCTGGTGGGGGTGCTATTGGAAGTTCTTTTGCTTCAGCTATATCAGCTTGCAGTGTAAACCACATACCTACAAAAGCAAAAATTAAAACTGCTAAACCACCAAGTGATTTTAAACTTACCTCAAATTTAGATTCTTCTGATATTTCTTTTGCCATTGTTTTAGATTTTTCTACCCATATTATAATTGCCACTCTTAGCTCTTTTCTTTAAAGCAGGTTTTGTTGCAGGAGCTACCTTCTTAGCCATATCATGAACTGATAATGCAGCACCCACATAACCTAATCTTTTAAGAAGTGCTTTACCTCCTTTTTTTGCTAATATTCTAGCTATTTGGGTTTTAGTCAACTTCTTAGTTCCTCCTTTTAAAGGTTGCTTTATTTTTTTAAACTTTGCATCTCTTTCTTCCATTTTTTTTAGGTATTCTTTCATACCATCACTCATTTCTCTAGCCATTGGAGTTCCTCCATCTTTATATGGTCTTTTCATAAAGTTTGTTCCTCCACCTGGGTACTTACTTACTTTTCCACCATCTTTATATGGTCTTTTCATAAAATTAGTTCCTCCTCCTGGATACTTTTTCATAACGCCTCCTTTTTTATAATTTTTCATAACTCCTCCTTTTTTATACATTCCTGAATTGCTTGCAGCCTTATCTGCTTTTTGCTCTTTTCTTATTCCTTTACCTTCCTTACCTTGGTCAAAAGCTCTATCTGATTTTCTTTCTTTTCTAGCAGCTTTTCTTTCTTGTCTATTTACGTAAGCTCTATCTGAAGATTCCATATTCATACTGTCTCCATGCATAGCCATTCCACCCATATTATATTCTCTAACAGGCTCATTCGTTCTGGATTTTTTAAACTTATCGTAATTTTTTAAATTCATATTACCTCTTGGAGAAGATATTCCAAGTTTATCTTTTAGATTTCTATACCATCTTCTAGGAGAAATCATTCTTCCACCAGTGTATCTAAAACCTCTATCTTCTCTGCTTTGTTGTCTAGCTTTTCTTCGCATTGTTCTTCTATACTGTCTAGACTCTTTTCTGTATTTTTTACGTGCTTCTCTTTTTCTTTTTCTCTCTAGTCTATCTTCCATTCTTTTCTGCCTTCTAGCTTCTCTTTCGTCAAATCTTTCGTCTTTAGTTTTTTTAACTTTAATAGTTTTATTTGATTCTTCTGTTGGGTTTTTGTCTTTATTGTTGTTTTTATTTCTATTAATATCTTTGTCTCTTACTACTTGTGGTGTGTCAGAACCTTTATTGTAATTACCTTCACCATCTTCTTCATCCATTTCTATTGGATTTATTTCATCACCATTTACACCACCTTCATTATATTTTCTTTTTATAAAGTTTGTCCCTCCTCCTGGATATTTTTTTACCTTTCCTCCACCTTTATATGATGATTCTTTTTTAGGCTTCATATTAGTATTAACCTCCTCAGTTAATACTTTTTTATAACTTGGGCTATCTTCAAAATCTGACACTTCACCCCAATATGTAAACGACTTATAAGCTTTGCTATTTTTAGCATCTTTATATGCTTTTGAGTTTATCATTTCATCATAACTCATAAAATTAGCACCTGGCTTTTTAGACTTATCATCGTCAGTTACCCCACCAAGAGCATACATTTTTTTATCTTTTTTGGCTTTTTGTTTTGGTTTATTTGGTGTTGAATCTGATACTTTATCATCTAAACCCCCTGTTGCATCATTAGCTAATTCACCTTCTTTTTCTTGGTCTTCTTTTATTTTAGTAGAATAAACATTCCTTTTTTCTAATAAGTTAAACTGTTTTGGTCTAAACTTAAAAGTCTCTTCTCCTGCAGCACGTTTTTTCTTAAACTTTTTATTAAACCTTTTTCTGGTTCTACTTTCTTTTTTTGGAGTTGTTGTTGCGTCTGTTGTTGTTGGTGTTTTTCCACCTTTTACATATTTATCTAACATTTTCATATTTTATCTTTTTTTTCTATTAGCCTTAGGTCTTCCAATAGCTATTATAATTGCCATTTTATTTTTACCATTTTTCATTTTTCCTTTATTTGCCTTAACCATCATGCCTTTTTTTGCTTTACTTTCTCTAAGTGCTTTAGCAGTTGGTGCTCCTTTACTACCAGGTTTTCTCATTTTTTCTCCAGAGCCTGCAGCAATTCTTTTTTTCTTAGCATGAATATTATGCCAAAGACCTTTTCTTTTTGCTATACCACCCTTTCTCATATCGTTACTAAATGCGTCTCGTAAGTTGTCATCATATTGGGAGTTTTTCTCTGCCTCTTTTATTCTTTCACTCTCTTGCGTTGTTTCTTTTGCTTTTTGCATATCTTTCTCAACTTGGTTTTTGTGAGTTATATTAAAAGACTTTACATTACCATTTTCATCATAATATTTAAACGCTTTAGTGCCACCTCCTCCATCTGATTGTGCCCAGGAATCAGCAAATGCCATAGCTCTATCGTAACTACTATAAACACTTCCTCCATCTTTATATTTATTAACCATCATACCCTTCTTAGCAAATCTATTTCCACCTGCTTCTTTATATAGCTCTTCAGCACCTTCAGGAACTTCTCCTGTTTGCTTGTATTGCCTATACATTTTCATAGCATCTTTTTTCTGACCCTTAGAAGCACCTCTATATAGGTTTTTAGCGTAGCTCATATCATCTTTACTAGCACCCATTGCTTTACCCTCTTTTCTAATTGCTCTTACTCCACCATGCATGTATTTAGTGACTCCTCCTTTTTTCATTTTACCCATCATAGGTCTTGTGGTTTTTTGCTTTACCTCTTCAGAATCTTTTTTTCTATCAGCTCTATCTTGAGCATCTTGTTTCTTTTCGTCTGCTATAGCTTTATCATAATCCTTTTGACTTTTGTTTTGTTTATCCCTAGTTTCTTCCATGTATATATCCCTAACACTTTCATTACTTTTCTTATTCATGGCAAGACTTATTCTCTCCTTTCTTTTTAATTCTTTTTCCATCTCAGGAGTCCATTTACCCTCTTTCTCTAGTCTTAATTTTTTTTGTCTTTCAATATTTAAACCTCTATCTAACATTCCATAATCAGTCATAGCCTTATATGGAGAACCACCACTAGTTGGGCTGTCTTCATAAAACTGATATTCTGACACAGGTTTTTGTTCTCTTTTTTGAACAAATCTATTATATCTAGTTTTTAATTTATCTTTGGATTTTTGAAGCCAGTTTCTTTTACTTTCCTTTTGAGGAGGTATTCCACCATTGTTATATTTTTTCATACTTTTTCTTTTATTAACAACCATTCCTTTTTTGGCAGTAACTTCGTCTGCTACATCGCCTAATTTATCACCAAGACCTTCTGTAGCGTCACTTAATGTATCACCAAGACCTTCTGTTGCCTCAGATAAACCTTCTCCTGCACTTGATAATGCATCACCTGCTGAATCTGCTATATTTGAGCTAGCATCTGACAAGCCTTCTCCCATATTAGAAGTTGCATCACCTAAAGCGTTGCCAGCACCCTGCATTGATTGAGGAGTCATATTTCTAGACTCGTGACTATAGTTTCCTTCTGCTCTACCAATATTAGGATTTTCTCCTTCACCAAAAGTTGATTGAGGAATATACTCATCACCTGGATTTACTGTCTGTGGAGTTATGTCTGTATCCATATTTTGCCTGGATATTGTTTGAGGAGTAGCATCTGTATCTATATCTTTTCTAGATATTGTTTGAGGAGTATAATCTTCGTCTCCACCTCCAGTGTCATTGCCCCCAGTATCACCATCACCATCACCATCACCATCACCATCTCCATTTCCATTTCCATCACCATCACCATCACCATCACCATCTCCATTTCCATCACCATCACCATCACCATCACCATCTCCATCTCCATTTCCATTTTCATCTAACTCTTCCCTTGGGTCTTTATCTACTAAGATTTCATCATCTGTATTGTTATTCTCTTCTATTACACTTGAATCGTCTTCACTACCTTTATTCTTATTCTTATTTTTGTTTTTGGTCTTATTCTTGTTTTTGTTTCCACCACCCAAGTCTATAGCTTCTGCCTGATGAAATTGAGTTCCACCTCCACCTCCACCTGAAGGAGCTTGTTTTTCGTAGAATCGTACACCACCACCTTCAGCATAGTTTGGTATAGACATGCCTGCTTTGTTATCTTCAGTATATATTATTGGTAAATCGTTTTTCTTAGCATATGCTTTTGCATCTGCTAAACCCTTGTCAGTGTATGGGAATTTCTTTTTTCCTACTCTTGGCATTTTATTATATTTTTGCTTCTTTTTGTTCTAATATATTATAGAACCTAGTTATCATTAATTTTGCTCTGTGTGACATCATATATTTCCTGGCTCTATGCCTAGCTCTCTCTTGATAAATTGCAAGATAACCTTTTTTTAGTAAATCTGGCATATTTCTGGTCAAAAAAGTCATTGAGCACTTATAGTTGTTTTTAACATAAGTACCTGTGAAATACTTTAAATCACACACAAAGAACAAAAATTCTATGTCTGAAATCTTCAAACTATAGTTGTCTCTAAAATAAAACAAGGTGTCCCTGTAATACTTTAAATAGTTATTTTCTTGCATTTAATTAAAATATAATGACAAATATAAATAAATTATTCTTATATTTGACAATAAATAAATTATAATCTTAAAATATATACAAAATGGCTAGTAAGTTTTTTTCCACAAGAGTTGTTCCAGTGTGTTCTACATCAGCTGTGGCAAATAATTCAGTTTTATTTGTTTCATCTGAAGTTCCAACAGGAGTTAGAAATGGTCAATCAGTAATGTTAAAATCAATTACTGTTATAGATGCAGAGGATGAACTAGAAAACATAGAGCTTTTATTTTTTAGAAAAAGGAGAAATGCTGCTGGCACTGAGGTTGGTTTAACAACATTGAGTGGTGCTGTAGATATAACATCAGCTAATTTGGTTTCTCTTGAACCAATAGGCAGTGTAATGCTAGATTTAGATGGAACTGGTGCTAATGGTTTTACTGCTACTGAAAAAATGGACCTTATAAATGCTGGTGTTCACACAAGAACTGATATAAACCTTATTATGACAAGCCACCCTAGCGAGTCTAATGATGAGCCACTTGCAGAAGAGGGGTGTATATATATGGCAGGAGTTAATAGAGGCTCTGGTAGTATTGGTTTAACATCTGCTTCTGCTTACACTTTTGTTTTAGGGTTTGAGTTATCAGCTTAAAATAAACATTAAATGGGTACGAAAACAATTACACCCAGAAGTAATAACGATGGGCAGATAGGTTCATCTTCTAAGTATTGGGATAAAGGATTCTTTAATGACCTTCATGTTAATAATCTTCACACATCACCTTCGTCAACTCTTTCTGCAAATGCAATATCTGTAACAGCAAATGCAGGAATTTTATTTGAAGGTGCTATTGCTGATGAGTTTGAGACAGTGGTTACTGCTATAAACCCAACAGCAGATAGAGGGATTCTTTTACCAGATGCTTCAGGTATATTTGCTTTAACTTCTGGTGTTGGTGTGACAACATTAAGTGGTACAACAGCTAATGGTTTTGTAACATTTGCAAGTTCTGGAGTATTAGATGTTGAGTCTACTATTGTATACGATGGGAGTGATAGTGGATTAACACACACTCCACTTGCATGGTCTAGCACTAAAAAATTTCACGTATTAGATTTAAATGATTCTGCTGCTTCTAGCACTCGTAACTGTATAGGTCTTGAAATTGATTATGATAAAACAGTTGATACAGGTGGTGGAGATGTTATAACAGCTGCTGGTTTGGATGTGATTTTAAATGACGCTGCAACAAGTAATGCTGGTACTACAATTTTATATGGAATTAGAAATCAGAATACTCTTGCTAATGCTAATGGTACTACTTCTATTTATGGTATTCAAAACGCATTATCTGGTGGTGATATTCAATGGGGGATTAGAAATGTTTGTTTAGGAGGAACTGCTGCAACAACAACTGGACTTTATCAAATAGTAGAAGATGGTGGAATTGATATTAGATTAAATAGTTCTGCTGATACTGGAGATTATTTTTCTATAGCAACAACAACTCATGGTGCTACAACAATTAGTACAGTAGATGACGATACTACTTTAGCTCATTTAACACTTGATGTGCATGGTGATATAACATTAGATGCCCAAGGCAAAAATGTATATATGGCAAGAGATGGTAGTAATGTATTTGATTTTAATGTAGACACATCAAGTATGAAAATAATGGACACTACAGACAGTGGAGATTATTTTTCTATAGCAACAACAACTCATGGTGCTACAACTTTAACAACAGTAGATGATGATAACAGTGGTAGCGCTGCCTCTGCTGATTTAACTCTAAATATTGATGGTGATATTGTTTTAAATTCTGAAACTGGTGCTGGAGCAACAGGTGGAATTAAATTTCAACAAGTAGGAACAGAGTTTATGAATTTTACAGCTCATCATGCTGGTTCTTTTTTGCAGATACTTGGAAATGGTGGAACTTCTACAGGTGATTCATTCTTTATAGACGTAGCAGAACATGGAGACACAACTTTAACAACAGTAGATGCTGCTGGAGCTCAAGGACACTTTAGAATTGAGTCAGATGGCGATATAATATTAAACCCTGGAAGTGGTAATATACAAATTCAAGATACTGCTGCAGAATTGGTTTCAGCAGGTCAACATATACATAAACAAGTTAAAGTTGTTTTGTCACAAGCTAATTGTAATGATTTACATTCTACACCTATAGAACTTATACCTTCTCAAGGAGCTAACACTATTATAGTTCCACAATCAGGAATAATGATGGTAGATAATAATACATCTGTAAACCAAACAAATAGTTCAGCAGATTTAAATTTTCATTACGCTGATAAAGAACCTGGAGCTTATGGAACTACAACATTGTTTCACATAAGAAGATTTATGAATACTAATCATTTAACTGATATAGTTTATTCTTTAGGTGAAATGAGTGGATTTGAAATATCACAAAATTTAACAGACTGTGTAGATAAAGCTGTAGAAGTCTCTGTAGACTCTGCATTAACTAATAATAGTATGACTTCAATAACTATATATTTAAGTTATCACGTAATAAACATATCGTAATATGGTACTAACAGCAAAAGCATACGAATCATTTTTTGCAACTTCTGGAGGAGGTGCAAGAGAAATAGACAATACAACATTAACAAATATAGAATCAGCTTGGGATGCAGAAAAAGCAGATGGTTGTAGGAAATATGTTGATGACCCTATCTTTGCTCCTATTATTTTTCAACTTCAAAAAATGCAAGATGAAATAGATTATCTTAGAACAGAGGTGTCATCCAATAAAGATAAGGCTACATTTCCAGGACTAGGAACTAGTAGCACTACAGCGTTAGCTGGTGACACAACAGTTATAGTAAAGGCACAAGCTGATGCTATAATACAAAACACAGCCAAGACTAGTATGACTTTAGGTACAAGTGGTAGCACAGCATTAGCTGGTGATACTAATATAGTAACAATAGGTAGTAGCACAACAATAGCGTTTGGTGATATGATAACAGTTCCAGGAAAAGGAAAAGTACCAGCATCGTATAATATAGTAATGACAGTTACAAATAGTGGAGTAAGTAAAGCAATAACATTAACATTAACATAAAATAATTTCGTATATTTACAGGTAAAAACAAAAACGATGAAAAGAATAATAATACTGTTACTAATGGTAAACATTTGTGCACAAGCACAAATCCAAGATTTTTTTAAATACTCAACTGTATATACATCAATGACAATGAACACATCTTTTATTGAAAGAGATGATTATATAGCTGTGCAAAAAGGATATGAGGATGTAACACAAGTTAATCCTTATGATTATAATTTAACAATAGGTTTAAGAAAAATAGCAAGATTTGATTATGAGTACAAGGTTAAGACATGGTATTATGGCACTGAAAAAGGTGTTGCAGACAATGTTACTATTGGTAACGCTGTTGGTTGGGAGTATTTATTTAATTATTCATTTATACGTAATCGTGGGGATAAGTATACTGAACAAAATTACTGGATTAGATACTTGGGAAATTGGTGTGTTACCAAAGTCCAATACAAAGACAATCAAAGAGTAGATTTAAGATATAACTCTTTTGATACTAGATTTAGATTAGCTAAAGGTAATTGGGATTTAACTTTAGGTGGTGTATTTAGAATGCATAACCCATATGGAATTAGCCCTATAGAAGATTTTTGGACACCAGGAGAACAGTCTTTTAAACAACTAGCTGAATCCTTTGGTTATAGTACAGAGTTTGTTAATGGTGATTGGCACTGGTTTAACGATGGAGAGTTAATAGCTACATCTGATGACGAGTTCTATAAACATTATTTTGGAAATGCAGTTGCATCATATAATGAAAGAGAATTAGAAAAACTTGGTATGCAAAAACAGTTGAGTGCTGTCATAGGTGTAGCATATTATAAGTATACAGATAGAATGTGGTTACATACGTGGATTAATTGTATGCCTTTTCATTATGGTTTAGATGATTATTCTTTTGAATATGGTATAGAAGATTATGATAATATAGAGTGGGACGCTGGTATTGTTCTTGGTTCTCGTATAACTAAGCATTTAGGTTTATTTATAGAAGGAACACACATGCGTTATTGGATGAAACCAGTATATGAAGTGAAGTTTGGTTTTAATTATTTAATATTTTAATTATGAGAAAAAGTATTTTTATTTTATTTGTATTGTTAAGTTGGTTTTGTAAAGGTCAGGGTTATGATTTTCAACAATTATGTTTAGACTGTGCCACTCAGGGTGGTTATTATTGTGGAGACGACCCAGCTAATTGGACTCAATATGCTCCTGATGGATGTGTTCAGACAGCATGGTTAAATGATTCATGGGAAGATTGTGTAGACGCAGGTGATGAGAATGGAGCTGTTCCAACTACTCCATTAGATTGTGCTCCTGATGAAATTCCTTGCGATACTATTTTTGTAGATATTCCTGTAATTGAATATGAATACATATACGAAACAGACACAATTATTCAAATTGAAACAGTAATAGAAGTAGAATATACGTATATTACAGATACAGTAACAGTTTATGAAGATGTATTAGACACTATGTTTATAGATGTTATAGAATATGTTGAGATATTTGTTATTGATACAATAGTAGAATTTGAAACAGAATATTTAGATTGTGAAACAGGTATGCCATGTAATACTTCTATTCCTGAAATATTAGAAAAATCAGAAAATGATGGTCGTATGTATAACATTCTAGGTCAACCAATACAAAGACCAGAAAGTATATACATACACGATGGTAAACTTAAATACATATTAAACTAATGTATACTTATAAAGCAAAGTTAGATAGAGTTGTTGATGGAGATACTATAGATGTAAATATAGACCTAGGTTTTGATATATCAGTTCATAAGAGAGTTAGATTAGCAGGTATAGATACTCCTGAGAGTAGAACTAGAGACTTAGAGGAAAAAAAACGTGGCTTAGCTGCTAAGGATAGATTAATAGAAATACTTGATAAAGGTGATTTACAGGTAGAAAGTAAAGAGGTTGGTAAATATGGTAGAGTTTTAGGTGTATTAACTATATATCCTGACAATCTAGGTTTACCAATTAATGTTAACGACACATTGGTGAGTGAAGGTCATGCAGTTGAGTATAATGGTGGTAAAAAGAAATAATTATGAATATATTTAGAAATGATAATAATTGGAATGAGAAAGCTATAATAGGTTTTGTAGCATTTCTTATTATGTGTTTAATAATGGTTGCTGATTTAGTAACAGGATGGGTTGGAAAAGACCTCATCATCAATAAATTCGTTTACGACAGTTTTGTTTGGGTTGTGCTTGGATGTTTTGGAATCAGTGGTGTAGAAAAATTTGCAGGTAATGGCAAAAAGTAGAAAGTATATATCTAAAAAAAGAACCAGAAAGTTTTTCCTTGGTGGTTTAATGAAAAAAATGGCTAGTGCCAATCCATTGGCAATGGGTATTAAAGCTTTAAGAAAGAAAAAAGATGGTGGAGAAGGAGCTGAGGGGGAAGAGGTTTCTCAAAATAACGATGGAAAAATATTAAAAGTAAAAGTTCTAGGAGAAGGTGGTGGAGAGAATAAGTCTCAACTCTCAAAAGAGGCAAAGAAAGCTAAAATGGACGCTATGGCAGGTTCTTTAGGAGGAATGTCTAAACCTGGTTTTAATATAGGAATAATGAGAAAAGGTGGTGTTGTTAAAAAATCATCAAATAAAGATAAGGATAGAAAATTTGTAATTTTAAACACCCAAGAAGAGATAGATAAAATAAATAAAGATGCAGCAGGCTTCCTGCCAGGAAAAAAAACAAATCTTCCTGGATTTGATAAATATAATGCAAGAACTCATAAAAAAAAGAAAAAATACAAGGATGGTGGTAAAGTTTCTGATGCAAGTGATGTTAATTTACATAGCAATAAAGGAAATACTGATGAGGGAGCTAAACTAAAGAAAGAAGAAGAAAAAAGAAAAATCCAAGAAAACGACTCTGAAAAACTTAAAAATCTTGGTAAATCCACAATTAGAGATGAGGCTATTGTTAGAGGAGGACAAGCGTTAGCTAGAAGAGCAGGAGCTACTGGAGTTAATAGGGCTTTAGGTGCTTTTGGACCTATAGGAGCTATGGCTGGAATTAGTTACGCTATGTATGATAATTATGATGAAGCTCATGAACAAGCTTTTGGTCCTAAATTAAGAGACTTAGAAAAAACCCATGGAAAAGAAACAAGAAAAAAGGTAGAGCAAACAACTCACACTTTTGGTGGACATGGAGCTACAGGATTTGGTCAAGGTTATAAATCAAAAATGGAAAAAGGTGGTATTATGAAAAAAAGAAAACATGTAAATAGCAATGTTGGAAGAACATTAGAATATCAAATGCTTGATGGTGCAGGAGCACTTTATGATAAAAAGTCTACAGGAAAAGTTAAAAGACTTTTAAATGAGAAAGAAAAATCTCTATATAGACAAGCAGGTAGAAAACTGCCTAAGAAAAATATATTTAATGAAGGTGGGGAAGTTTTAAATGAAATGAACGATAAAGAGGGTTACAACCAATGGAAAACAGATAGGTCTACAAGAACTAGAACAAATATATCTCCTTTAGTTTCAAGAAAACAACATCTTAATAAACATTATGAAGATAATGTAGACCCAGACTCTAAGGGGGCAGATAGAAAAAGTGAATTTGTAGAAAGAAAAAACCAAGGAACTTGGAATCAAGGTTATGGTAATCAAGATTTGATGATAGAAGCTAAAGAGGGTAGAGGAGATATAAAAAGAAGAGGTTTAGCTAGAGGATTATTTAATAGAAAAACTGAGAAAGGTCTTGTTAAGAAAAAATACGATGACGAACTATCTAAAGACAGTGAAGTTATATCAGGAGCTAGAGCATCTAAATTTGGTTTAGGAGACTATAAAGAAGAAAAGGCAGCTGGTAGAGAGCAGAGAAAATACATTACTTCAGGTGAAGATAGTGATGGAGACCCTATAAAAACAAAAATAAAAACAAAGGGTATAAGAGGTAGAGATATACCAACTGAGATGAATAAGGAGAAAATGATTAATGAGAATGAGAGAAAGTTTGTTGATGTTGTAGATGGTAAAAGGGTAAAGAAAAGAGGCGCTACTGCAAGCACTGCTAGAGAGTATAAAAGAAGAGGTTTAAGGAGAGTTTATACTGACCCAGATGCTGAAGGAAATGTTCAATATGTAGGAACTGGTGAAAGGGCAACACGAAGAGCTGATAGAGAAAGTGGCAGGGATGAGAGAAACCAAAGAAGACAAGAAAATAAAGCAATTAGACAACAAAAACAACAAGATAGAAAAGCTACAAGAAAACAAAATAGACAAGATTTTAGACAGTCTTTTGGTGGTGACCCAGGAAGCTCTTATTCTTCTGGTTCTAATTATGGTGATTACGAGGAAGGTGGAGTTGCATTTAACAAGCCTAAAAGAACCCCAAACCATCCAAAAAAATCACATATAGTAGTTGTTAGAAAACCAGGAGGTGGTAAGAAAACAATTAGATTTGGTCAACAAGGTGTGACCACTGCTGGTAAACCAAAAGAAGGTGAATCACAAAAACAAAAAAACAGAAGAAAATCTTTCAAGGCTAGGCATGGTAAAAATATAGCAAAAGGAAAAATGTCTGCAGCCTACTGGGCTAATAAAGTTAAATGGGAAGATGGTGGAGTAAACGCACCTAAAGGTCTTCACTGGATGAAGAAAGGAGAAGGAAAATACAAACTAATGAAGCATGGCGATAAGCCATTTAAGAAACATGCAGGTGCTAGTTTAAAAGCTAAGTTTCCTATTCAAAAGAAACACAATCCTAAACAAGACGCTAGAATGGCTAAAAGAAAATACGTGTAATGACTATTAATTTTATACATACAAAAGGTGTTTTGGAGAACGCTTTTAGAAAAGATTCCTTTAGACATCTTGAAGTAATATACGCATCTGGAAGCACAGGTGCTATTAGTATTTATTTTGCTGCTGAAGGAGATATAGTTGATATGGATAAAATAATTCTTACAGTTAACAAAGACTTCATGCATATTGTTGCAGACTCTATAAAAAAATCAATATCTTCTCCAGGAGACTCTGTTGTGGAGCTTGGAGCTAAAAAGGGTATTTTCAGACAAATGATTTCTCTGACTCACGTTCCTGGTTAAAATATAGATACCACATAGACACCTATCATTATTAGAACATATATTATTTTAGATACTTCTATTTTCATGCTGTAATATACATTTCTAATGTTAATAGAATGTTAAGCTAATATTTTTTTTGTGTTAAAAATTTTTTTGAGAAATTTTGAGGGTGGGTATTATATACTATTATGCTAATCCAAATTTAGAACCCCAAGTGGATATATTTGACCCCACCCCATTAACTACATAACAGAATAAGCGTTCTGATTCATACATACTATATAATAGAATGGGCGCTCTACTAATACCTATTACCCTACTTAACATAATATATATTATAAGACAATCAACACCAAGCATTTAGAATGAGCGTTCTGCAAAACTATTAAGAACGATTGTTCTAGTGAGTAGTAAACACAAATGGTGTAACACCTGTACACTTTATACCAATTATCCCCAAATCAATTTGAAGGGCATTTTAAAGCCATCTAACAGACTTTCTATCTGTTCTGAATGTCTACCATTAAAAGTTTCTGTTTCTTTATTAGAATCATTTCCCCTCTGTTAAGTTTCTTTACATTTATGATTGTTAATAGTATTGTTAATAACTTTGTTTATTAGCTATTGACTTTATCAATTTAATGCGTTACAATCACGCACGTACATCACACGCATACGCATCACACGTACGCACGTTCCATTAGTAGTTTGTAACACCTATTCCTTATTTAGAATCATTCTAAATTTCATTTTTTTTTCCTCGAGTCAGAGCATTTATTTCAAATACCTTTGTCGAACGTATTGTAAAAAAACATTACATTTGTGGTATGAGATTGACACAAGGTTAATCATTAACACACACTAAACAAAACATTATGAAAAAAGACGTTTATCAGATTATAACAGATGAAGTAATCAAGGGATTAGAAACTCAAGGTCTAACATGGTTCAAATCATGGGCAGGGAATACAGACACAATGTGTATCAGCCATACAACAGGTAAAATTTACAGAGGTATAAATCAGTTATTATTATCAATGGCAATGATGCAATATGACTACTCAAGTAAAGAATTTATGACCTTTAATCAAGCCAAGAAACTAGGGGGAAAGGTCAAGAAAGGTAGCACATCACATATGGTAGTTAACTGGAGAGTAGCATACTTTGTAACAGATAGCAAAGGCAAGAGAATATATCTAAAGGGCAAAAGCTTAGAAGAGTTAGTAATTCCAAAGGGTTACACCATGAGCGATGTTGACAAGTCAATGAGTGCAAGTTATTTCAGAGTATTTAATCTGGATTCTGTTGAGGGTATTCAGGACAAATGGAATATCGATGAAGTTATTGAAGGTAGTATATTTGAGCCTATCAATGAGGCTGAACAGGTATATACTAATATGAGGAAAAAACCTCAATTAATACACCAAGATAATGTTGGTTGTTTTTACAAGCCATCTAATCATATGATTAATATGAGTACTCAAGAGACATTTACTACTCCTGATGATTATTATAAAGTTTTATTCCATGAGTTGAATCATTCAACAGGTCACGAATCTATACTAAATAGAAAAACTTTGAACTCTCCAAATCATAACAAGGTTGCATATAGTCAAGAGGAGTTAGTAGCTGAGTTAGGAGCTATGTTTCTAACTAATCTAACAGGTATTAAACCAAAGGGAGATGATAGAAATAGTCAAGCTTATATTAATGGTTGGATAAAGCATTTAAAAGACCACCCAAAAGAAATAATTTTTGCGAGTAGTCAAGCTCAAAAATCAGTCGAGTTTATACTTAACAGATAAATAATAATAGGTCAAGGGGGTAGCCTTAAATACCCCCAAAATTTAAAACTAAATAACTATGAAAAAATTAATTGAAGGTTTAACACAAAGATTAGAAGGAACAAAAGTATATCTAATCGAATTATTAAAATCAGATGATATGATTCTAATATCTAAATCAGAATTTGATGAGGACATGGAAAGCATTAAAGACCATATAAATGAAATTAAAGCAGAGAGAGATAATGTTTATATCAATGAAGACGCAATTAGAGACGCAGTAAGTGACGTAATATATCAAATGGACGTTGATGACTCAATGATTGAGGGATTAGATGGTGTAGAAGCTGAATGTGACATGGCTTATAATGAACTGAGTAAGATTAGAAGAAAATACGATAGTATGGACAAGAAGAAAGAAGAAGTAATAAATAGTGCAGTTAACAGAGTTATGAATAATAGTATAGATAAATAGTTAATATGGAAAATTTAAATCAACAAGAATTGATTGATAGAGTTTTATCAGGTCAATTAACACAAGATGAATTTGATAATCTAATTTATCAAGTAATGGAAAAAATGTAGTGTGTATTTAGTTTGGATTATGGGGGTTGAAATATACCCCCTTAATTCTAAAAAAATCACTATGAGTAATGAGTAAGCAAACAAACAAACTAACTTAAAAAAAATAATATGGAATTTTTAACAGACGAACAATCAGAACAAATCTTAATAATTAGCGATGTACTAAATACATCTAATGTATGGACGAAAATAGAACGAAGACTAGATATAGAATTGGATTGCGATAGCGATATATTTAGTGAGATTGAAGAATTTATTCTAAACAAATTAGAGGAGATGCAAGAAAACACAAGGGAGATACAAGAAAATATAAATTGTTAATAACTTTGTTAATATCTTCTATCAAATATATTTGTGTGTAAACTATTTTTACATTATATTTGTAGAAACAAAACTAAATAATTATGAAAAATTCACAATTCTTATGCTTCAATGATTGGAAGAAACAATTAATTGAATACAAATCAAAAATACATTGGATAGATAAAAATGGTACTAATCATTATTTATGGTCGAAGAAACCTACACTAGATGATAATGGTAATGTAGATTATAAAAAACTATCATATACTAATAAGGTCAACAAAATAAATACATATCGTTGGCTATGTGATAACAAAACTGAATTATTAATTAAATAAAGATAAAACATTATGAAATTTAAAGTATTAAGACAACAAGTATCAACAAGAGGTGGAGGAGTAGAAATAGACCTAACACCATTTGGTTATGAAAATGAGAAAATGACTGCATATCAAAACTATTTAGGTGGTGGTATGTTAGGAAGTATAAATAATGATTGTACTATTAGAGATTGGTTTGGCTATCCAGAATTAACAAAAATTGCAGAAAAATTGAGTATGTATTTTCATAAACTAACTAATCCAGAATGCGAATATGAGGGAATGAGTTTTGAAGATAGACAAGGTTTACCTCTTAATGCATACTAAGGGGTAAATCACTATGAATAATAAACAAACGAACCAATTAGATATAGTTAGCCTTAATACAAATCTACTAATCAGAGAGAGTATTGAGAGAGAATTTAAAAAGTTTCTTTTTGAATAATCTCCTGAAAAAACGATGGGCAAGGTACAAGTAATTTTTGACAAAGTCAAGTAGTGTTAATAAAAAATAATAATATATGGATAATATAGGAATGTTAAAGTTGTTTAGTCTATTGCAGGACGCAACAAATCAAGAATCAAACAAGAAGGATTGGATAAGAAGTAAAGAACGATTAATCTTTGCGACACATGGTATAATAAAACCTGACGACTGGGGAGAATTAAGCGATGAGGTCAAAGAGGAAAGAATAAAAAAAGTATTAGTTAATTTATAGAGTATTAAATATATAAAGATAAAACATTATGGAAAAAGCAATAGACGAAATAGTATTAAAAACGTGGTATTATATAAAAGATGATGGTAGTATTAAATACGACCTTGTAATGATTCGCAGGGATTTTGAGGAAGAGTTAAAAAAATTAAATAAATAAAATTATGGAATTAGATAAATATAAAGAGCAAGAAAAAACTTGGACTAAATTATTCTTGTGTCAAGAGGGCACAGAATTATTTAAAATGAAAGCAAAGGATATGGAACAGGCACAAGAATTTGCACAAACATATAATGCAGTAGTAATTAAAGAATTAAATAAATAAAATTATGGAAACAAGAAACGATTTAGAATACGCAAACTCGCAACCAAACGAGAATGAATTAAATAAAGAATCTGTCTGGTTAAAAGACGATGTAAAAAAAGCAATTAAACTATTGAGAGATAATGGTTATTATGTAGATGGTCTGTATCACATAGAAGATGTACAGAATCATTACGAGTGTGAAGATGAAATAGCACAAGAGATATTAGGCATGTCTATTGATAACGATGGTACTGCAAATCAAATATGGGAATCAATAGTGTATATAGCTGAAAATGAATATAATTTAACACCAAAAGAATAAAATATGAATGTGAGGATTGTTAATAACTTGTTAATAACTAGTGTAAAGATTATTTGCACAGAATGTAAAAAAAGATTATGTTTGTAGAAACATGTAAAAATTAAACATTATGATTATACCAAAAAGAAGCATACAGAACTTTCACAGAATGTGTGAATACAATGATTTATATATGAATGGGAAAGAAGATACAGAATATGCAAAACAATTATATAAAACAATTAAAGAACAAAGTGAAATAATTAGATTACTAAATGATAATAATATAGTATAAAATGGAAAAAGAATTAGAACAATTAAGAGAGGCATGGGGGATAGAAAAATTAACATCTCCATTTGTATCTAGCTTAGAACTTAGAAAGTTCTATAAAATGCACGAAAAAATTAAAGATTTAGAAACTAAAATTAAAGATAAAAACTATGAGTAAAACAGCATACCAAGATATAGTAGCTAAAATTAAACATTACATGGATAACCCACACTTAAATCCTTTAGATAAAATATCTCCAATAGATAGAGAGAGAGTAATCAATGAAATACAGAAGATTAATTGTGAGGGTAGAAATAGTATAAAAGAATTAGCAAATCTAGATGATAATGAATTGTCAGAAAGATTAGAGGAATTAAATAAACATATAAATTATGGAAATTAAAAAACTTATAGAACAATTAGAGAATTGTTTAAAAGATGGTAAAACTCATCTGACTTTATTAGCAAACCAAACTAGTGGAGAAGATACAGATTATGATATGTATATGAATAATCTAGAAGTATGGAATGATAGAGAAGAAACTGCAACATTATTTATGAGTAATATAACTATTCTTGATGTTAATGGAGAGCCTGTTGAAACAGAGGAGTTGAAAAAAGAAAATTGGTATTATAATAATAAACGATAAAGTTATGATGAAGTGGTATTATTTAAATATGAGCGAGCCATATCAAGAACTCGCAGACAAAACAGAATGTGCGTTCTGTGGAGATGTGTTAACTGAGTATAAATTTTGTTCTGATGATTGTGCGAAAGCATTTTGGAACGATTAAAAAATAAAATACTATGAAACAATACTGGA